>JAABUK010004015.1_pt1 | contig 24395 bp, 13 predicted proteins | sample 5559141 | NCBI WGS metagenome assembly JAABUK01 (sample SAMN10711869, study PRJNA513367) | rock metagenome | isolation source: Antarctica rocks | place: Antarctica: Victoria Land, Pudding Butte nord | collected 2016-01-03 | reverse complement strand
GCCTAAAATCAGCCGGTTGACTGCTCAACCAGCACGTAAAGCCCGGTGTGACGCAAATAGCTCCCCAACCAAGCACAACCGCTCGAACCTCAGCTAAAACGCATACCTGTACAGAGGTTCCCTAGAGCGTGCTGCACCCCGAGGTTAAACTGCATGGTATAGGGGGTTCGAAGGTGCGGATCGACGAAGTACACGCCACCACCACCGAATGGCAGAAAACCAGTTGCGCCAAAATCGATGTTCGAGGGCGGAGCCTTTGACGGGAACGGGTTGACGTTGCCTGTGGATCCAAACGGATCCGAGTAATATCCTGTCCCCGCGTTGGTGAGCCCGGTCGGATAGGTGAAGTTGAAATCAGTAAAGCCGAAGAACGGCGCTTGCCCATTAAACTGCAAGTTGTCCTCCCCTTTAAGAATGTCATAGAAGACGCCCATCCCGCCACGTACGACGGTGTTACCCTTCCCTCCAATGTCGTAAGCGAACCCAAATCGAGGGGCGAAGTCATTCTTGTCTGGGAAATTCGAGCCAGTCGGCGCTCCCTTGTCACCAGGGAAAAGAAGACCACGAGGTGCTCCCGTGAAGCGAGTGGATTGCGCTCCGGTGATCGGCGAGAAGCTGCGGCCCTTGGTATCGATCTTTGGCGTTCCATACTCGTAACGGAGGCCCAAGTTTAAAGTCAGATTTCTGGTCACGTGCCAGTCATCTTGTGCGAAGAGAGCTGTGTCCTTCGTGCGGATACTGGATGGCGCAGCGCCGAACTGGAAGTACTCGTCGGGAGCTCCGACTAAAAACTCCGCAAAACCGGTTTTACTACCCACGTTTGCGAGGGCAGGATCCTTCGCGTCGTAGTTGGCAAGCCCATAGAAATCGAATTCACCATTCACGTAGTAGTCGTAATGTGTATTGTTCTGATAGGGAGAGAAGTAGGCACCAAACTTGAAATTGTGATCACCATGCGCCCAACTCAGGTTGTCCGAGTATTCGAAGGTGTTGTTCACGAGCGACGTTGGGCCTTGCTCGCTAAAACCAACGGTCAGCCTGGTGCTGTAATCAAACAGTCGTGTTGGTCCGGTGGACTCATCTGGTGTGATCCCGATCCCGAGTTGAGCCGGAGTGGCCAGTTTAGTGGACGGAATGGCTTGAGATGTTGCCAGTCGCTGCCCAACTACACGAAACTCATTCAATAGATTCGGCGTAAAGCTCCGGGTGTATGCGATATTGGCGATCTTGGCTAGCGCTCCGGAGGTTGTAGGGAACGGCACTGTTGGTCTACTCGCGAATGGCACTGTGCTTGGCGCATTGTTCCGCGCAAGAGAGATCGAGAGTCGGTCCTTGTCCGTGATGACAAAGTCGAATCTGCCGTTGTACTGTTCGAAGTTCTGGATTACCGACCCCACGGGAGCGATGGTCCCGCTTGCGCTGGAAGGGATGAGTCCCGCCGCAATGTATTTTTTTGCTACTGGATCGAAACGGGACGGATCGATAATGGCGAGCGCACGCTTTGCTGGATCTGGTTGAAAATACGGATTGTCTTGCAACATCTGGGCAATGGCAGGATCCGGGCCCCCGTCCGCGCCGGAGTGCGAAAAGTCGCCCTGCAGCTCCCCGGTGGTATATACCGATTCAGAGCCCGGGATCTCTGAATTCGTCAGTCGTTGTCCCTGGTAACAGAAGAAAAAGAAGTTTCTCTGGTTGCGTGGAACTATTGTTGGAACGAAGATCTCTCCCCCGAAGGTGCCGCCGAACTGGTTCCTCTTCAGGTTAGTTCTCGGGAGTTGGTTCCGCTTATTGAAGAAGTCGTTCGCATTGAAGGTCGGATTACGATTGAACTCGAATGCGGTGCCATGGTACTGGCCGGTGCCAGACTTTGAAACGACCGTGATAACGCCCCCGCCGTTCCGCCCGTACTCCGCCGAGTAGTTGTTCTCAAGAATGCGAAACTCTTCTACAGCGTCTGGATTAGGATTGAAGACCACCCCATTATTCAGCAGGCTGGAGTTGTTGCCTCCGTCCAGCAGATAGGTGACTGAGTCTGTACGACCCCCCGCGATAGAAACGGTACCTGCACTGCTGTTACCTGGGTTTGCTCCGTCACTGACACCAGGCTGCAGGCGCGCTAAGTCCAGGATGTTCCGGCCATTCAAGGGAAGGTCTACAAGGGGACGTTCCGTCACCGATCCACCTACAGTTGAGCTCACGGTATCGATCGCTGCAGCCTGAATCGAGACCTCAACCTTCTGCTGGCTGCCTTCGACCGGCAGCTTGAAATCAACTCTCTGGGACTGATTAATCTCGAGCTTATACACAGGTGAGATCGCAGTCGAGAACCCTGCCTGGGACGCCTGCACACGGTATGGCCCGATGGGCAACTGATTCAGTTGGAAGTTGCCGCTCCGGTCAGTCTGAGTCGTGCTGGTCACGCCGGTAGCGTTGTTAGTCACGATAATCGAAGCTCCGGTAATGACGGCACCGGTCGTGTCCGTAACCTGGCCCAAGATTCTCGCCGTCGTATCCTGCGCGATTGCTGGCGTGCCGGAGATGATGAACAAGGCAAGAGCAAGCTTGCAGAGTCGGATCAGCCTCTTCGTCGTATCTAGAGCCATGGAACCTCCGATTGTGAGCATGATGCGGCACATGTCTGAAAGGGGGATGAATACGGCCGAAGCAGGAGCTTCGGTGTATGTCACTCTCCACAAATCGCAAGAAGTTACATGACTATAAAGCAGGATGCGGTCGCCCGCCGAAGTAGTTTCCGGATTATTCTTTCGCTATCGTCCCATTCAAAGATGCTGTTGCTCTGCTACTGCAGGGTCGTTCTTTGAAGGCTCTTAGCCAAGGGGGCGAACCAGGCAAGTGGTCTGGGTAAAAAGCTTCGGTCCGGAGCTTGGCTGAGCTATACCGCGGACCGTCCGACTTGGAGACAACTCATCTCGCAGTGGCAATCTGCTTGTAAACCACACCACTTTTCATCACGAACTCCACACTCTGCAGCACCCTCACGTCCTTCAAAGGATCCCCGCTCACTGCAATCACATCAGCCCACATGCCGGTCTCAAGGGTCCCCACCTTTTTCGACCAGCCCATTAAATCCGCTGCATTGATGGTACCGGTCTGGATGCCTTCAAGAGGAGTCATCCCGAACTGATTCACGTAGACGTCGATCTCATGGGCGTTCAGGCCGTGCGGATAGACAGCTGCATCGGTTCCCAACGCGATCTTTACCCCTGCTTTAACAGCGCGCTTTGCATTCGACTTCTCCACCGCACTCACGGCTTTCATCTTGGGCGCATATATGGCTGGAAGCTTTCCCGACTCGAGATTCCAGTCGATCAGGTAAGCCGTAGGAACGAAGTAGGTGCCATGCTTCTTCATCATGGCTATGCCGGCGTCGTCCAGGTAGGACCCATGCTCGATCGAGTCGACACCAGCCTCGCTCGCCCATAGGATGCCCTGAGCTCCATGGGCATGCGCGGCCACCTTTCGCCCGAGTCGGTGAGCATCGGCCACAATAGCCTGCATCTCCTCAAGCGTGTACTGGCTTGCCTGGGGGTCGTCGCCCTTCGACAGCACGCCGCCTGTTGCGCAGATCTTAATCAGGTCCGCGCCGTATTTTATGTTCTGCCGCACCTTCGCCTGGACCGCGGCAATCCCGTCGGCTACGCCATCGGCGGTCAGGTGGTACTGGAATGGCAGCAGGTTCTCATCGCAGTGCCCGCCCGTAATCCCTAGGGGAGGTCCGCTCACCTGCATGTGTGGCCCCGGAATACGGCCTGCATCGATTTCATCCCGCAAAGCTACATCCGTGTAGCCTCCTGCCCCGACGTTGCGCACTGTCGTGAACCCGGCTTCAAGCGTCACCTTCGCGTTCTCCACGCCAAGGATCGCCTCCTTCGCCGGCGTCAGACTCAGCTCAAAGTACGGATCAAAGTTGGTTGAGCCGGTGAGATGCGTATGAACGTCGATCAAACCCGGAAGTAAGGTGTACTGCCGCAAATCGATCTCGTGGTCCCCGAGTTGCTTCGGCGTCGCCGACGTCGCGGTCATGCCAACGATCGAGTCGCCCTGCACAATTACCGTTTGGTCGGCGGGTTCGGCACCTGTCCTTACGTTGAGAACATGTCCCGCCCGCAGCAGTGTTCGGCCGGACAGATGTTCCTGAGCCCAACCGAATGCAGTGGGCCCGAGAAGCAAGCACACACCTCCCACCATCCATCCAAACTTCACTCGTGTGTCTCCTAGCTGATTGCAGGGAGTGTAGCAGAGATCGCCGTGATGTGGGCTCCCATCGCATAGGCAACGCGGGACTTTTCCTACCGCGCGCGATGCGAATCAGAATCTTGTAACGTCAGAGCACTTCGGCCCGCGCCCTCAGAGATTGCCTCGGTTGGCTTGCTCGCGCTCGATTGCCTCAAAAAGCGCTTTGAAGTTCCCCTTGCCGAAGCTGCGGCTTCCTTTGCGTTGGATGATCTCGTAAAAGACCGTCGGGCGATCCTCTACGGGACGCGTGAAAATCTGCAGCATGTAGCCTTCATCGTCACGGTCGACCAAGATCCCGAGGCGTTCGAGTTCCTCGATCGGCTCATCAATCTTCCCAATTCGGCCCTGGAGTTCGGTGTAATAGCTGTGCGGAACGGTGAGGAAGCTCACGCCCTGCGCCTGCATTTGCGAGACTGTTGCCAGAATGTCCTTGGTCGCAAGCGCCATATGCTGAACTCCGGGACCGCCGTAGAAATCGAGGTACTCCTCGATCTGGGACTTACGGCGTCCTTCCGCAGGCTCGTTGATGGGAAACTTCACGTAGCCGTTTCCGTTCGCCATAACTTTCGACATCAAGGCGGAGTACTCGGTCGAGATATCGCTGTCGTCGAAGTGCTGATACAGCGAGAATCCCATAACACGCGAATAGAAGTCGACCCACTCGTTCATCGAATTCCAGCCGACGTTCCCCACGATGTGATCGACATGCAGAAGACCAACGGGACGTGCGGTTGTGTCTGCCGGCGTGGCCTGGTACCCGGGAAAGAAGACGCCCGTGTAGTCCTTGCGCTCGACAAAGGTGTGCAGAGTATCCCCATAGGCGGCGATGCTCGAAGTCACGACTCGGCCGTTCTCGTCCGTGAACTCGGTCGGCTCCTGAACGGAACGTGCTCCGCGGCTCGTTGTCTCAAGCCATGCGCTGCGGGCGTCATCGACCCAGAGCGCAATCACCCGGACACCATCGCCATGCTTGTGCACATGCTGGGCTATCTCGGAATCCGATCGCAGAGCTGTGGTCAGAACGAAACGGACCTTTCCCTGCTGCAGAACATAGGAGGCGCGATCGCGTTGACCCGTCTCGGGGCCCGCGTAGGCGACCAGCGACATGCCAAATGCGGCACGGTAGAAATAAGCGGCCTGGCGGGCGTTGCCGACGTAGAACTCGATGTGGTCCGTTCCCTTGAGCGGAAGAAAGTCCTGCGCTGTCTGCTGCTCGGTCCGTGCAAGTGTTGCCATCGAAAGCTCTCCTGTTGTGCCGCGTCTGGGAATGTAAAGTCGACCGCTGGTTGGCTCCAGTCCGCAAGGCAAGCATCTGCCTCACATCTTAGCGATGTCAACTCCGGAGCTGCTGTCGTCTTTATCTTCCGCCTGCGCCATGTGAAAGAGTCTCAGGAGGTAGCGGACGCAATGACACCACGGCACTCCCCGAGACCGATGCGGGGCAGCCCCGGCCTTTCGCAGAATCCGCGAAGTATGACTTCATCCCCGTCCTCTAGGAAGCTGCGTGTCTCTCCATTCGGCACTTTCAACGGATTGGAGCCACGGCCGGTGATCTCAAGGAGCGATCCCTGCGATCCTTCCTCCGCTCCTGAGACTGTGCCGCTGGCCAGAAGGTCACCCGGAAGCAGGTTGCATCCGTTGCTGCTGTGGTGCGTGATCATCTGCGCAAAGCTCCAATAAAGATTGCGAACATTGACCGAACTCAGCTTGACGGGAGCGTCTCTCGCGACCCGCATCGCTCCGGTAGAGAGGTATACCTCGAGGCTGATATCGAAGGCAGCGGTGGCCGACTTTGGACTACAAAGATAAGGCAATGGTCGCGGGTCGTCCGCTGGCCGCGCTTCCAGTGGAACGCGGAAAGGTTCGAGTGCATCCATGGCAACCACCCACGGAGAGACGCTGGTTGAGAAACTCTTTCCAAGAAATGGTCCAAGCGGCTGGTACTCCCACGCCTGAATATCACGGGCAGACCAATCGTTCACGAGCGAGATGCCGAACAGATAATCCTCTGCCTTGTCGATCGAAATGGGTTGGCCAAGCGGATTTCCAAGGCCTACATAGGCGCCGACTTCTAGTTCGTAGTCCAGCTGCCTCGATAGTTCGAAGACCGGAGTGTCGACAGACGGAGGTTTGATCTGTCCGTACGGCCTGATCACCGGTGTTCCGCTTATCACGAGTGATGAAGCCCGGCCGTGATACCCGATCGGAACGAATTTGTAGTTCGGAAGCAACGGCTGGTCGGGCCGGAAGAGACGACCAACATTCGTGGCGTGGTGTATCGACGCGTAGAAATCACTGTAATTGCCAACCTGAACGGGCTTGCGGAAGACAGCACGCAGTCGTGGAAAGAGCAGGCTCTCTATGACTCGCCTGTGAGCCGTAGCCGCGCCCTCATCGAGCAGCAGCATGAGCGTACGGCGAAGCAGGGAAGTGGCGTCGCTGCCGCACTGCATGAGCGCGTTCAGATGGGGCGCTGTGCAGGCTTCACGGACATCCTCCGCCAGCTCATCGCAGAGCCCCGCACCGGCAAGCCTGTGAAGATCCACGATAGAGTCGCCTATGCCGACGCCAAGATGCCATTCATCAGCCGGCGTCTCGAAGACACAGAACGGCAGGTTCTGAAGTGGGAAGTCGCACCCGCGCTCATTCGCGGAGCCAACCCAACTTCTCCAGGTCCAGTGTTCCTTTAGCCCGGCCGTCATCTATCGCTTCTGGGCATCGCCGGGGTACAGGCGCTTCAGTCCCTGCCAGCACTCGTAGTACTCGTGTTGCAAGATCTTCTCCTCAAGAGCAAACCGGGTTGGACGTACGACCATACGCGTCTCGAACATAAAGGCGAGCGTGTCTTTGATAGGCTGCGGCTTCAGATCGGCAGCGCTTGCTCGCTCGAAGGTCTCGGCATCAGGTCCATGGCCGGACATGCAGTTGTGGAGGCTCGATCCGCCGGGCAGAAAGCCCTCCGCCTTCGCATCGTACTCGCCGTAGATCAGACCCATGAATTCGTTCATCATGTTGCGGTGGAACCAGGGCGGTCTGAAGGTGTGCTCGGCCACCAGCCAACGCGGGGGAAAGATGGCGAAGTCTACGTTTGAGGTACCGTGAATGGGTGATGGTGCCGTGAGCACCGTGAAGATGGAAGGATCGGGATGGTCGAAGCTAACCGTATTAATGCAGTTAAACTGCGCCATGTCGTACTTGTATGGGGCGTAGTTGCCATGCCAGGCAACGACATCAAGGGGAGAGTGATTGAAAGGGGCCGTCCAAAGTCTTCCCAGAAACTTCGCGACCACCTCAAACGCTCCTTCGCGATCGTCAAAGGCTGCGACCGGGGCTAGAAAGTCTCGCGCGTTCGCAAGTCCATTGGCGCCGATGGGCCCCAGATCCGGCAGCCGGAAGGGCTGACCATAGTTCTCGCAGATATACCCGCGAGCATTGCCATCGAGAAGCTCGACACGGAATTTAATGCCACGGGGAATGACGACAAGCTCCCCGGGCTTGACTTCCAGGACACCACACTCGGTCGCGAAACGCAGGATGCCCTGTTGCGGAAGAATCAGCATCTCGCCATCGGCATTATAGAAAAACCGATCGCGCATGGACACGGTTGCTGTATAGATATGAATTCCAACACCATCCTGCTTCTCCGGGTCTCCATTCCCGCCGAGCGTGACAATGCCCTCAATGAAATCCGTATCGCTGGAAGGGAACCCAGGGGGATTCCACCGCATCTGGTTCGGCGGTGTCGGAAGTTCATCAAACGGTCCGCTCCGCAGCAGCGTCTGCCCCTGAAAAGGCTGGTATGGCTCATGCACGACTGACGGCCGGATGCGGTACATCCACGTACGTCGGTTGCTTCCTCGTGGTGCCGTGAAGGCTGATCCGCTGACCTGTTCCGTGTAGAGACCAAAAGCATTCCGCTGGGGTGAATTCTGTCCTACCGGCAGGGCGCCGGGCTCTGCCTCCGTTGCGAACTCATTTGCGAATCCTGATTGATAGTGAAGTTCCGGCATGCCCGTCCTCTTCTGCGCTCTTGCGTGAAAGAGAGCAACGCGAGTATCGCATTGAAGACCTTCTCCTGGCATCTTGCGATCTGCGACCGTCCGGAGGGCGTGATCGCCATCAAGGGGTCTGGACCTCCAGATCCTGCTTGACGCTTGCCTGGGATTGAAGCGCTAAGGGAAGGCCGTGAGTAAGGAAGCGCTCCAAGGTGGACGGATCGCGCCAGTTAACCGTCCATCCATGATCGATCGCAAGCAGAATGTAGTCGCCCGGAATGATGTTCTCAATCAGAAAACTCCCATCGGTATTTGCCTGATCGCGGCGGAGAATGGTGATACTTCCGGTCTGGCCGAACGTGGCCGGAACCAGCATGACCATGGCACCGGCGGCAGGCTTGCCGTCCAGCGAAGCGACGCCTCGCACCGCCGCCCGCCCGCGCGCAAGCTTCAAATCGAGGGTGGTGCTACCGCTTGACAGGCTGGCAATTCGACCTTCCACAGCTCTGTTCCCGATCAAAAGGCTCGACAGGTAAAGCTCCCCATCGCCGACCAGGGTGACGCGGTATCTCGCGGGCGGCACCTCCAGCTTTCGGTCACCACCCGGTGCCGGAGTTGCGTCAATTTGGGGCCTGCGCTGGAGATTGCCTCTCGAGTGATTCGCACCGGCAGACCCGAAGCTGACGAAGGTCGCGTCACTATCCACATCCGTCAGAACAACCTGAACCCGATCCGAGTCTCCATCGGCCTGTAGATGCAGCGTGAGATTGGCTACAGGGATCGCGGCCGAAAGATCAAGACTGCGGGGAGCTCCGCTTGGCACCCGGATGAAGGACGGCGTCTGCGATCCACCTGGCCCTTGTAGTGTGACGCGATAAAGCCCCGGTGCAAGCCCGCCCATGTCGATCTGACCCTGCGGATCGACCTGCACCGACGTATTCACGAAGGGAACACCGTCGGAGGAGATCCGTTCCACGCTGGGAAAGACCTGCCCCCGTTGCGCTCCGGGAGCCGTCGGGGAAGGAGCGCTGATACGCAGGTGCGTTGCAGGTACGGGCGTCAGATTGAAGTCAGCCTGGCGGTCTTCGCCGTGGTGAAGACTGATGATCTCGGCAGATCGCCGATCCGTTACGCCGGGAAACCAGGCTTGGGGATAGACGACGTCCAGCAATGGATCTGCCGGGGTTCCACCTCCACGTTGAAACCGGCTCCCCTGCGCGCCCGCCGCATACCAGGGCTCAGCCTGAACGCCGACGTTGTAATCTCCGGGAGCAAGACCTGGAAACTCATAGTGTCCGCGATCGTCGGTCGTGGTTCCGGCGCGCACCGATCCTCCGCCTTCAGTCAGATCCGGGGTCTTTGGTTCCGCCGCGCGCAGCGACATGCGAGCGTTCCGCACGCCTTCTCCAGCCTCATCCATTACAAAGCCTGTGATTGCGGAATCGGGCTCGACCCGGAAGACCAAGTCGTAGGTGGGAGCTGACGGCGTAAGCACGACCGCGCTAAAGAAGTCCTCGTGGCGATCGTAGGCCTGTTGTCGAAATCCTCGTCCAAAGGCGTACACCTGCCAGCTGCCATCAGTCGGGACGAGCAGGGAAAAGTGTCCACGAATGTCTGTGTCCGTTGAGGGACTGTCCTCATTGGCCGGGCTTCGCGTCTGTCTTTGTTGCCTTTGCGGTGAAACTCCGCCAGCACTCCGTGTCGCCGTGAGGTGGCAGTTCGGCACCGGTGCTCCGTTGCGCTCGCTTATCACGACACCGGTGATCTTGAACGCGGTCGCCTCCTCGGCGGCAACTCCCAAGGGAAAGAGGGAGAGGACCGCGATCCAAGACACAAGCAGCGAAGCTTTGCCTGCCAGAGCAGGCTCTCTCTGAGCAACGGCTGGACAACAACTCATCACGGCACTAATTCCTTGGCGCTCACCGAATCCAGATCCAGATTAGACGAGCTTCCGGCGGAGACGCTGGCTACACCTACGTGAGTGGAGAAGCGGTTCAGAACAGCCGGATCCAGCAGATTCGCCGACTGCCGGAAGGGAAATGCGACGGCGTGATAGGACCCCGGCGGAAGACTGATGCTGAATCTGCCACTCGAGTCGCTGCGACCCACGATAACCGCAGGCAGAGCAGGGCTCGCTACGACCAGGTAGACCCAGCAGGCGCTCGATACTCCCGAAAGCTTCACGGTGCCTTGGACCGACCCCATCTGATTGCTTACGACGAGAGTGATCGGAGAAGGACTCGAGCCCGGCGAGATCACCAGATTCTCACGCAGCAGATCAGCTCCTCGGGAGCTCGCGCTTCGGATATACCAGCCTCCGCCGATGCTGGCCGTCAGCCGATATGCTCCCGGAGGGGCAGCCAGAGTCGCGCCGTTGTCTCGCTGCTGCGTGGGTCGGATTCCAAATTGGAACATGGACGTGGAGTCTACTTCGATCGGCTGAAGCGCCAGGTTAAACTGCATCGCACTTGGAGCCGTGTCGGAGAGCCGTCCTCCACCGGCAGACGAGGCCTGCGTCGTCGATGTGTCGACGATGACTTCGACCGGAATGTTTGGAAGGGAACTGAGATGGAGCGTTGGCCCCGAGATGTCATGATCAGGAACAGTAACGCTGCTCTCGCCAAACTGAATGCCTTCATGGGAGTATCGAGTCGCATGGAGGGAGTAGGTCCCCGAAGGAAGATCCAGGCGAAGACTCCCGGAATCCTGTGAGCGGGATGCGTTCACGGCGAAGGACGTGCCGTCACTGGTGTGCGCCGTAATCTGCGGTGGCCGGCCTTCATCAGCGGCTTCGAGCGGGAGGGTGACTGCGTGGGTGTTGCTTGTACCTGGTCTGAGCTCAATATGCTGTTCTTCGCCGCTCCCGACGTGCAACGCATCTGCCGTACCGGTTGAGGTATGTAACGGAAATGCATAAGGTAAAACGGCTTGCTGTCGCTCGAATCCCCTCGGGGAGAACTGAGTCTCCAGTCTGTAATCGCCTGCCGGAACGGCGAAGCGAAACTGTCCATGAGAGTCGGTTTGTTGTTGCCCGGTCACCTGGAAGTGATGTCCCTGCTCATCAAAAATGCTGCGGCGAACCAGGACAGAGACGTGGGGTAGGGGCTCGCCGTCCGCCATCTTTACCTCGCCCACTAGCAGCGCCTCCGGCCAGAGAACCACAGTGAGTGAGCTCGGGTCAGTTCCATAGAAGACTCCCTCGGCCGGACCATCCATCTGCTCCGGAGACATTGAGAAGCCGGGCTTTGTAAGTCTCAGGGTCGACACGGGCTGGCCAGGCTGCTGAAACTGGAATTGCCCCTCCTGATCTGTAAACACGGCACGACTCCCGATCTGCACCAGCGTTCGGGCCAGGGGAGCTCCCGTCACTGCGTTCACCACCCGTCCTGCGATCAACTCCGGGATAGTCGTGTTCGTAGATGGGGCAGAGTACGCCATCCCGCCTAGCTGGCCCAGAACCCGCGCGTTTCCCATGGGAGGCAGTTGACTCAAAATCATTGCCACACCAGTCGAGAACCGGAGCACGCGACTTCTGTGGCTCGATATAACGCAAGACACAATCTACCTCGGAGTAGGGATAGCCATAAGACGTACGAAAGCTGGAAATACTGAGCGCAGTCGTGTTTGTCCACGGAGCTAATGTCCGATAACACATATTCTGTATAGCGAGAGTTCAGCAACGTTCAGCGCAACTACCGGGCCAAGCAACCACTGTTGAAGTCGCTTCGGGGGTGTCCACGCTTGGAACACCATCGCCTTGAGCCACGGAGGCTCCGCGTCACGCAGATGACCTGTACCACCAAAGCGTCCCCATCTCCTGCTAGGACTTCAAAGGCCGGTTCAGTTCCGTACGCCACTTGCGTGGATCGCTCTCATCGTCGGGGTTTACGAGATAGCGTTCCCAAATCTCCTCGGAGATCGGCAGAGCTTCTTTCTCGATCCACCCCATGAACTCAATCCAACCTGCAACAAGTCCCTGATAAGGGCCGGTATAAACTGTCCGCACCATCCTCATGGCTGGCCACTCACCGGGCTCGACGCGCCCATTCGGGGAGATTGGCTTTTCCACTTGGAAGCAGACCTCAAAATCGAAGAACTCATCGGGACGCCGAAAGTGATGCGCAAACCAAGCACCCACGGGCTTAATCTGCTGCCTTCGGAGCTCTTCTCCGAGCTCTCGCAGCAACAACCCCATTTGCGTTTGAATCTCACTGGTCGGTACCTTTGCATATAGCTTCGCGATAGGCACCGCCTCTGTCTCAACAACTCGTGGTATTTCAATCATCACTTCTTCTCCTGGTCTTCTACCCGTTCCAGCAAACCATCCCGGCCCGCCAGCAGCGCGTACGCCCAACCTTCCTGCGGGAGATCTCGGGCGGTTCGATTCCCTGCTCTCCGTCATCACGGGTTTGGAAAGACGCTCACGATTCAGTTGACAGCACCCAGTCTGTCCGAGACATGTGATCGTGTCCGCCCTCCATGCATGCTGAGCGGCAGCCCCCTCAAGGGTGGGCAGGATCGTGCGGCGGCAGCTCAAAGCTGCTTCTGCCTCCCTGGAGAGGGTAGCTCCTTCCGTTCCAGTGGAGCGTGCCGGAGAGGTTGTGCGGAAGGCTGAGCCGTGCATACACGCCCTTGGGACCTACCGTGTACTCCACAGCGATCAGTCCGAGCGGCGAAGGTTCGGTGGCCGCTAAGTGATGAAGGGGGCCGAGCGCGGGTTTGATATCCACGGTGGCGAAGTTGGGTGAGGCGGGCGTGATGCCGGCTACCGTCGCGAGGAGATCGACGTTTGGATGGGCACTCCAGGCATGCGAGTCTGACCGCGTAGGCTCAGGCTGCTCCGCCCACGTGGTGAGCCCAAGACCGAGCATGGTTCGCCAAGGACCGATGGTGTCTAGGTATCGATCACCAAGGCCGGCATGGACCAGCGCGCGAGTGAGATAAAAACGAAAGTAGCTGGACGCTACGGACATCTGCTGGGGAGGAGGGCGAGTGACTTTGAAAGCAGGATCTGTTGCTGAGTAGATCCGAGTCATGACATCGACCTGTTGAGGAGCGGGAATGACATCGAGCCACACGGCTAGTGCGTTTGCCTGTTGACTGAAGTGCCGTAGTTCCGTCGTGTCTGCCAGCAGCTGCTCTGTCGGGGACCAGAAGCGCTCAAAGATCTTTCTTCGAACGCGAGTGGCCTCTTCAGCATCCTCTTGCGCAAGAGTCGCGTTCCCAAGGGAACGTTCAAGGTCCGTCGCATTGCGAAGTGCCTCAAGATAGAAGAGGCTGCCAGCCGCACTGACCCCATCCACCGATGGCGAGTCTCCACCAAGAAAACCTTTCGCCCAGTCAACAAAGGGCCACCAGTCCCGGAGAGCGGGAAGACCGTCCGGACTGAGCCGCTCGCGAACGTAGCTCAACTCGCTTCGGATCGCTGGGATCTGCGCCCGGACAAAAGCAGGATCATTCCTGTAAAACCAAAAATCGTGCACCATGCCGATCCAGAGCAGGGAGAAGTTCTGAATCACTTGGAGATGACGCGAAGGATAGCGGCTCTGAGTGATTCCCTCGGGCAGCAATGAGTCATGGAAGGCTTCGATGGCCTGGCGTGCCAGTCGGTCGTCGCCAGCGTTGGTGTAGGAGATCAACGTTTGAATGCGCGTATCACCGACGTATTGCAGCCGTTCCCAATACGGCGTGTCCATGTAGGCATCATGAGCGCAGAGGCGTGCCGTGCGCCAACCGACCTCCCATATGCGTTCTAGGCTCGGGTCATCGCTTTCAAATTGAGCCCGATGTTGAAACGGAAAAGCCGTGAAGACACTAGTGAGAGATTCGAGGCGCACAGGCTGGTCCCTTGTCTTCACATCGATCTGGAGGTAGCGCCAGGTGCGCCAGTCGAGTGGCGTAAAGGAATGGCGAGAACCATCAGGAATAAATTCGTCTGCGACGCCGATGAGGTGTTTTCCTTCGACAGCATTGCGATTGCCCTTGTTTCCTGCGGCATCGATGAGCGCTTCGGCGTACCGCAAGGTGATGGACGATCCGCTTCCACCCGACACGGTCAACGTGGGGTATGCGGTCGTCAGAGTCTCGCGGTCAAGGAGCAGCGTTGCGTGTGTGTTCGCAGGGACCTGTATCGGCGCGGAAGGAAATTGCCCACCCGCTGCGATTCCGGACGAGAAAACAACATGGCCGGATGGGGCTGGGGTTGTTTCCATGGGCGGCAGCTGATCGGCTACGAGCAGCCAGGAGTTGCTCTCGGAGTGAACGCCGCGAGCAACGGCACTCCCGAGCGAGATAGCGGGCTTCCACTCCGGTGCGGAGGCGATCGCTTCGGGGTCGCTCCACCTCCAGTCAAGCTGTGCAGCGTCCAGGTGCTCCCCCGGGGATGCAACGTAGTAGTCGTGAAAATCCGCGGGCTTTGGCAGGAAGCTGAAACCGGGATCGGTGCGAGCCAGCCAGGATTTGTTCGAAGCGGCGGCGGCTTCGGCCAGGGTGTCTGGATCGAGCACAAATCCTAGGTGCGAACTGAGCTGCCGAATCGGGGCAGCGCCACCGAGGTTCCAGACCGTGGCCGAAAGGAGATTGCGGCCGGCATGGAGCAGCGGCGCGAGATCGTACGTCTCGAATCGCCAATGCTGCACGTCGCCGATCGCTGGGCCCTGTCCGACGAGTTTGTCATTGACGCGCAGGAGAAACTGATTGTCAGCTGAGACATGCACCACAAAATGGTTCGGAACGCTGGGAAGAATTAGCTCCTTGCGGAGGTGGATGACGAGAGGGTCATGGCCCGGCGCACCGTCAGCACTGATCCAGTCGGCGCTGAAGGTGTGGGCGGGTGCCAAACGGGAGAGGCTTTGAGTGCAAGAGGGGTACGAGGCGAAGAGGATGAGGACACTCGTGAGAAGACGCGCGAGACCTCGGTGCACGGAAGCGACGGAAGGATCGGAGCAGATGGTCGGCACGGTTCTCCTGGACCGATCCACTTTACATCCTGGAAGAGTTCGATTGCCCTCGACCCTGGAGGTTGCGCTACCACTGGGCTCCCTGCGAGATCGATTCCAAGGCGCGACATGGCGTGTTAGCTTTCAACCAACGTCCATCATGGAAACGGGAACCCCTCATGATTCGTCCTACCCTGACGCTCGCTCTCTGCCTGGCTGCCATGTCCGCCGCAGCCCAGACCGGTCCGAAGTACCCCGCTCTGCCGACTGAGACTCCCATTGCCGTTGCGGTGCCCTCCGGTCTCGCGGATTATGCGCGGCGGGCCGTGATGATCCCGATGCGGGACGGCGTTAAGCTGAACACCATTATCCTGATTCCGAAATCTGCAAAGACAACGTCGCAAGCCCCGATTCTGCTCACCCGCACTCCCTACAACGCCGCAGTCCTGAGCACAAACTCCCAGTCGACGCATCTCGGATCGAGTCTCTACGGCTACGACAATGCAACGGATGTCATCGTAGAGGGAGGCTACATCCGGGTCATCCAGGACGTTCGCGGAAAGTATGGATCCGAGGGTGATTATGTGATGAATCGTCCCTTCCGCGGACCTCTGAACGCCACGCCCGTGGATCACTCTACCGACACCTACGACACTATCGATTGGCTGGTCAGGAACGTCCCGGAATCAAATGGGAAGGTAGGCATTCTCGGTATCTCTTACGACGGGTTTACGACGCTTGCCGCCCTGGTGCAACCGCACCCGGCGTTGAAGGCTGCGGTCCCCATGAATCCCATGGTCGATGGATGGAGGGGGGATGATTGGTTTCACAACGGCGCCTTCCGCCAGCAGAATATTCCTTATGTCTACGAGCAGGACGGAAGCCGCGACAACTCGGTGCGCTGGCCGACTTCCAACTTCGACGACTACGACATGTGGATGCGCGCAACCTCGGCGGGCAATCTCGCCCGTGAACGCGGCGTAGAGCAGATGGGCTTCTGGCGCAAGCTGGCAGAACATCCTGCGTACGACTCCTTCTGGCAGGCGCAGGCTGTCGATCAGATCCTCGCGGCGCAGGCCGCCAAACAGCCGCTCACGGTACCAATGCTTCTTGTTCACTCGGAGTGGGATGCCGAAGATATCTATGGCGCTATGGCCGTCTACAAGGCCCTCAAGCCTTTCGACAAGGCGAGTGGAACGGCCGGCGAGAAGGTCTTTCTGGCGATGGGACCGTGGCATCACGGCGGATCGATTGAGGAAGGCAGCTCTCTCGGCGCCGTGAAGTGGACCGAAGACGAATCGCTGTGGTTTCGAACCAACGTGCTCGGCCCATTTCTGGCGCACTATCTGAAGAACGAGGAGCCAGACAAGGCGCCAATCGCTCCTGTGACCTCCTTCGAGTCAGGCGCTAACCGGTGGCAGAGGCTCCAGGCTTGGCCGGTCGTCTGTACCGCGCCGCCCAGCCAGGGTGGCGCGTCGCCCGCGTGCGACAAACCTCCTGCGCGTCTTTACTTGCATGCCGGTAATGCCCTCAGCTTCCAGGCTCCGACCGCGGATGAGCCTGCGCAGACGACGTACATTTCCGACCCAGCCCGTCCTGTGCCGTTCCGATCGCGTCCGATCCAGGCCATAAATTACAGCACCCCCGCGGCGTGGGCGGACTGGCTTGCGGACGATCAGCGGGAGCAGTCCGGCCGCCCCGACGTTGCTGTCTTCACCTCGGATGTCCTTAAACAGCCAGTAACAATCGCAGGTGAGCCTGTCGCCAATCTCGTCGCTTCCACCTCTGGGACCGACTCGGACTGGGTCGTCAAGCTGATCGACGTGTTTCCGGATGAGGTCGCCGGCCAGCCCAAAATGGGTGGATATCAGTTCATGATCGCGGCTGATATCTTCCGCGGTCGATATCGGAGATCGCTCTCCACACCAGAGGCCATTCCGGCAGATACCGCCGAGCTCTATCGCTTCGCTCTGCCCAATGCGAATCATGTGTTTCTGCCAGGCCACCGGATCATGGTGCAGGTCCAGAGCTCCTGGTTTCCGCTCTACGACCGTAACCCCCAGACCTTTGTTCCTTCGATCTTCAACGCACAGGCGGCAGACTACAGGAAGGCCACCCAGCAGGTCTTTCACTCCGAAAAGCAGCCGAGCTTTCTCGAACTTCCCATAGTCACACCGTAGGCCAGTAGTCTCCCTAAAGAAAAGGCGGATCAGTGCAGAACAGAAAGAGTGTCTTCGCCTCCCGCCAGTGAAGTTGAGTGCGTACGAGCAGGGTCGTACCTGGAAGCGACTGAATCACGAAACGGCATGGACCGCACCTCAGAAGCAGCAGGATTGCTGAAATGGAAGCATCGGCACTCGGCACCATGCGGGAACCGGAAAGCGTGGTGATCTGGCGGTGCCGCTGCTCGCCAATTCTCGTTGGCTGCCGAAGAGAGGCGCTTCGCAGAGATCGAAGACATCTCATCCAAACTCTACGCTGGCAGTGTCATGCAGCGAAACTTCGCAGCCGAGCGATAATAAGATCGCGAGGAGCACTGCCACAGCTTCGCCGGAGAATCAGTGTGAAGACCGAACTTCTTGGCGCCCTGGTGGCCGCTACCCTATGCGCCGCTGCTGCACTGGCGCAGAGCCCAGCTCAGGTCGCGCAAGACTCCGTGGTTCATGTGAACCAGATTCAGGTGATTGGCACTCACAACAGCTATCACGCAGGCTTTGCTCCAAGTGAAGCTGCGCTCATGCGAGAGAAGAATCCGAGAGCCTTCGAGGCACTGGACTACTCGCATCCTTCTCTCGACGTCCAGCTGTCGGCTGGCGTTCGCCAGATCGAGATCGACATCTACGCCGATGCGAAAGGCGGGCGCTTCGCTCATCCCGCGATAACGGGCATGGTTGCCGCAGCGCATCTTCCGGCAGACCCTGAGCTTGACCCTGACCATGAACTGGAGAAACCCGGTTTCAAGGTGCTCCACGTCGTCGGAATCGATCAGCGCAGTACTTGCAAGACCTTTGTTGGATGTCTCGGAACAGTGCACGCCTGGTCCGTTGCGCATCCGCAGCATCTACCTCTTTTCATTCTCGTTGAGACCAAGTACGACAAACCCGAGGCCGCGCCGCGTCCCTACGCTGTTCCTTCCGAGCCGTTCACTCCTTCCACCTTTGACATGCTCGATGCAGAGATCCGATCGGTCTTCCATGCGGACGAGTTAATCACCCCCGATCTCGTCCGAGGCACGCATCAGACTCTGGCGGAGGCGATCGCCGAGCGCGGCTGGCCCACGCTCGCCCAGGCCCGAGGCAAGGTCATCTTCCTGATGGATCAGGCCAGCATGACACCCGTCTACACGGTGGGCCATCCCGGCCTTCGCGGTCGCATTCTCTTTACGAATGAAGGCCCGAACTCGCCGGACGCGGCTTTTGTCGAGCAGAATGACGGCGCACCAGCCGTAATCGAGGCTCTGGTGAGAAAGGGCTACCTGGTGCGCACGCGGACCGACGAGCCCACCCAAGACGCTCGCATCAACAACACCGCACGCCGCGATCTGGCCCTCTCCTCCGGCGCCCAGCTTCTCTCGACCGACTACCCCGCAAATGAGCCCGCGCGATGGGCAAGTCATTACCATGTCGAACTTCCGGGCAATCACATCGCACGTTGTAACCCAGTGAACAAGCCCGCCGCTTGCAAAGACGACCTGCTGGAAGGCGACGCTCAGCATCCTTAACAGGCCAGTATGTCAACAGGCCAGTAGGTCGCAGCAGCGATGAAGTCGCCCTTCCATGCGATGTGGCGACGCCGGGCGAAATGCAGCCCTTCTACGCCCCTTCCATCACCGGTCGCGGCGCTCCTCCTCCTACGCCTCCCGATGCGAGCAATCGTCACTGCTGGATCGACTGCGGCTCGGATCATGCAACGGTAAGACCGCTTACGTCCCGCAGAAGGTCTCGCTGACGCACTCCTCGGGACGGGCTGGCGTGGCGTATCGCTGTAGGTTCGGCCTGTCCTCGTACGGGCGTGACACGACGTCCAGCAGCTCCTCAAACGGCTCAAAATCCTGCTTCTCCACAGCGGCGTCGAGCGCGGCCGCCACGATGTGGTTACGAGCGATAAAGGCCGGGTTCACCATCCGCATGGCCGCCGCACGCGCTTGCCGGGGCATCGGCTCTCTTTCCAGCCGCTGGTGCCACCCTGCAGCCCAAGAGTCATAAGCGCCGGGGTCCGCAAACAGCGCGCGCACCTCTCCGCAGCCCTCCGGGTCGGCGACTGCATCGCACATTCTGCGAAAGGTCAACGTAAAGTCGGCGCGGTTAGCGGCCATCCGCTCGAGCAAGCTCTCTGTCAACGCCGCGTCGCCCGCAAGTTCAGTAAACAGACCAATTTTACGACGCAGGCCGGCGTCGCGAGCCGTCTCGAACTGCCCATCAAAGGCGGCGATCGCAGCCTTGGCCGAGGCCAGCGCTCCCTCCCCGCTTCCCTCCTCCTGCTCGAGTGCGGGCAGTAATGCCCCAGCAAGACGAGTCAAGTTCCAATGTGCCGCGCGAGGCTGATTGCCAAACGCGTAGCGCCCTTGATGGTCGATAGAGCTGAATACCTTGTCGGGATCGTATGCCTCCATAAAAGCGCAGGGGCCGTAATCGATGGTCTCCCCCGAGATAGAGGTGTTGTCGGTATTCATCACGCCATGGATAAAGCCGAAGAGCATCCACTGTGCGACCAGCTGCGCTTGCCGGGTAATCACGCCATCCAGCAAGGCCCGGTAGGGCCGTTCAGCCCATGCGGCCTCGGGGTAATGGCGCGCGATCGCGTAGTCCGCCAGCCTGCGCGTTCCTTCCGTGTCATCCTGTGCGGCAAAATACTCGAAGGTGCCGACGCGGAGGTGGCTAGCTGCTACCCGGGTCAGCACCGCTCCGGGCAAGACTGTCTCGCGCAACACCCGTTCGCCTGTGGTGACTGCCGCCAGAGCCCGGGTAGTCGGCAGCCCCAAAGCCGCCATAGCCTCGCTCACGATGTATTCGCGCAGGACGGGGCCAAGCGTGGCTCTGCCATCGCCGCCGCGCGAAAAAGGTGTCCGGCCAGAACCTTTGAGCTGGATGTCGTAGCGTACCCCGTCACCACCGATTACCTCCCCCAGAAGGTTGGCCCGGCCGTCCCCCAGCCGAGGCACAAAGTACCCGAACTGGTGCCCGGCATAGGCGATCGCTAAAGGCTCGGATCCTTCGGCAATTCGGTTGCCGGCCAGGATCTCCAGCCCTTGCGCGCTCGACAATGCGTCCGGATCGAGCCGAAGACTTCGAGCCAGTTCCACATTCAGCCTGATGAGACGCGGGTTCGCTACTGGTGTCGGATTCACTCGGGCGTAGAAGCGCTCCGGCAAGCGCGCATACGTATTCTCAAAGCCGAAGTGGACAGAGTGGCTTTCGGCTCCGGACGTAGCCAGCGACGTGATTGCGAAAGGATCTGATGAACTCATAGATCTATTCACTCATGACCTCTTCGATGTGGCGGCTTATTTTCCAAACCCTTGTAAAAGGCGGCGCCGGGTGCGGCTTCATCCTAACTTCAGTGCCATGGGCCGCTATACTTGGAGAGTGAAACGCCTGCTCCAGCTCGGAACGTTAATGCTCCTGCTGACAACGCTTCTCATGCCGCTTCTCGAGTTCTTCGATCAGTGGGACCCGCCGGGGCCAAGCAACGATACCGAAATGGCGGTCTTCGGTTTCATCTTCGCGCTCTGCCTGGTGATAATCGTCTGTAGGCTTACAGCTGCATTGGCCACCGCCATCAATCTCATCCCGATTCCCGGTTCTTGGCGAAGTCGTGGATCTCCGTCTTGCGAAGTTCGCATCTTCCCTGCTTGCCTCCTTCCCCTGACCTCCCCACCCCTCCAAATCTGATCGTCCGAAATTGATAGCCGTTCGGTGACAGCCCTCTTCTGTCTCCTCGGCTGAGTCTTCGCCTGCCTGCAGGCGGGTTGCCTTCCTTTGCACCTCGGAGATCACTTTCATGTTCTGTTCTAAAGCCGTTCGCGTTATCGCGATGCTGTGCCTCTTTGCCTCCTGTTCCCATTCGCTCCTGGCCCAGCTTGGTTCCGGTGGAGGCGTCTCCGGTACCGCGAAAGCCATCGACGGGTCCCAACTCTCAGGAGCAAAGATCACCGTGTCCCGATCAGACGGGTTCTCACGGACCACCGTCTCGGCCGACGATGGAACTTTCTCGTTCGTAGATCTCCCGAGCGGGACCTATACGGTCCAGAGCGCGGCGCGTGGTTTCGCGCCGCTTACACAGCTCTCCGTTCCTGTGGCCGTCGGCCGCAGCACGCAACTGACCCTCACCCTTACCCTTGCAGGGGCCCGCGAGACAGTCAGTGTCACGTCCGCTCCGTTCTCTTTTGACAGCTTCCAAACCTCGTCCGTGGTTAACATCGACCGGGATCGAATCGAGGAGCTGCCCATCCCCAACAGGAATTATCTCAGCTTCGTTGCTCTCTCGCCCCAGGCCGTTCCAGCTAATCCTTCCCTCTCTGCCCGGACGCTCAGCCAATCAAGCGGAAGCTTCGGCTTCGGGGGTCTGCGGCCAGGCAGCAATGCCATACGTATCGATGGCGTTGGGGACGACGACGAGTACACCGGAAGCAGCCGCACCCAGCTCTCCCCCGAGGCCATCGCCGACTTTCAAATCGTGAACCATGGCTTCTCAGCAGAGTCTGGCGGCGCCGCCGGCGGAACCATCGACGTGCAGACGCGCTCCGGCTTGAATCAGCTACATGGTGACGTCTTCCTCTTCGTTCAGAATGGAGCGCTCAACGGAACTCCTCCGCTTGAGTCTGCACCTCACAAGCCCGACGAAAATCGTGTACGCACCGGCCTGTCCCTTGGAGGCGCTATCAAACGAGATAGAACCTTGTTCTATGTCGCAGCCGAACAGGAGATCGCTCACGGAGAAGATGCAAACGACCTGCAACCGGCAACTCTGAGCCTGATCAACAGCGCAATCGTGCGGTCAGGACCTCTCCATGGGCCAATGCTCCAAAATGGCTTCTTCCCGACGAGCAGTCACGAGACCGAGCTTTCGGGACGCTTGGATCAGACCCTCTCTCCCAGACACGTCCTCATGATGCGATACGCATTCGCAAACTCTCGCGCGATGAGTGACGCGTTCAACACGGACGACCTCTCCGACCAGAGCGCACGGGGCTCCTTGTTCCTTTCGGATAACAGTCTTAACGGGACGCTCAGCTCCACCCTCAGCTCCTCTGTTATCAACAGACTCTGCGCTGAGCTGGCACAGCGCAGAGGTGTGGAACGCACCGGCGATGCCAGCTCTCCGGGTGCGCTCCTTCCAGGAGTCGTCCTCTTCGGAACACCTTACGAAGGCAATAGCCGCCGCTTCGAAACGCATTTGGAGTTCGAGGACGGTCTACTCATCCAGCGGAAGCGCCATCTTTTTCAGGCGGGAGCGGGTATCGATGACGTACGACTCCGCTCCGAGGTTCTCGACGGGCAGCGCGGATTGTTTGTCTTTCCAGACCTTTCTGCACTGGTCGCCAGAGCGCCCGATTTTTACACGCAGGCCTTCTACAGCAGCCCGAATCTAAATGTGTCCGAGCAACGAATGAGGAGCTATATCCAGGATCACTGGACCCCACTCCAAGGCTTGGCTATCGACTACGGCGTTCGCTACGACTACAACCGGCTCCCCTCTCCCCTTCCTCAACATTCCCTGAACTTCAGCCCACGCCTCGGGCTGGCTTGGAGACCGGCTCCATCGCTGATCCTCCGCTCTGGCTTTGGCATCTTCTACGACCGCTACCTGCTTTCAACCATCAATCGCCTCTTTGAACTCGACGGAACTCGAGGCTTGACTCAGATCGTCGAGGATGCTGCCGGTACGACGCTCTACCGCGGCGGAGCTGCCCCCACTCACCTGCTTCCCTGTGTGGCACCCAGCGTCTGGAGGGCGCAACCCGGACTCCACAACCCCTATAGCGAAGTCGCATCCTTCAGCGTCGAGCAGGCCCTACCCTTTCAGGCAACCCTGAAAGGGGAATACCAGTTCGTCCACGGCGTTCATCTAGGACGATCGAGCAACGTGAATCTCTTGCCCCCGATCGTTCTCACCAGACAAAATGCGGCCTCGCGCGGCATCAGCTCTCCCACCCCGCAGCAGCTAGGCCGATCGGTCTTTCCCCTCCAGCGCTTGGACCCGGCGTTCGACGCAATTAATCAGTTCGCAACCTCGGCGAACTCGAGCTACAGCGGAGCGACCCTTACGCTCAATCGGCAGTTTACAGACGATCTGCAAGTGCTCGCCGGATACACCTTTTCGAAAACCATCGACGATGCCTCTTTCGACTCGGAGCAGCCGCAAAACCCTTACGCCTTTGGAGAGGAAAGAGCCCTCTCCCTCCAAGATCAGCGGCATCGATTCACCTTCAGCGGGCTGTGGCTGATCGGTCCCGACCTGAACGATCCTCAGGACGCAGCTAGGAACCTCAATCCAGGAACCTTAATGCGCCTGCTTACCGGGCTCGAGTTTGCACCCACCTTCAGCGTCACGAGCGGGTTCAGAGCCAACGCAATCACCGGTTCGGACAGCAATCATGGACACATCTACCCATTCGCTGCGCGGCCTGAAGGCTATGGACGGAATGCCCTCTCCACGCCGCGTAACATCAACTTTGATCTCCGCGCCCTGAAGGTGGTCCCAATCCGCGGAGGACATCTCGATATCGTCGCGGAGTCATTCAACCTGCTCAATCACCGAAACGTATCTCTGCTCAACACGACCTTCGGCTCTGGCGCGAAGGCCCAGGCTGGGTTTGGTAAAGCGATTGGAACCTCCACCCCGCGACGGCTTCAGTTCTCGCTCGACTATGAGTTCTAACGGCTCGGCGTTCACTTACTGCTAACCGGCAAAATGAGGCTGAACACACTTCCGGTCTTGCCTTCCCGAATGCTGGATTGAACCTTCATCCGGCCATGATGTTTCTCGATGATTCCCTGTGAGATCCACAGCCCCAGGCCTGTTCCATTAATCCCTTTGGTGGTGTAGAACGGCTCAAAAATGCGTCTCAGAGTCTCAGTGACCCAAAACCCAAAAACTAATCCGCTTTGAGGTTGAGAGATTTTGCTTGTGATGGTTCTCTGGAAGGACGAGAGGAGAGCCGGTCTATGGGCAAGAAGGGACACAGCGAAGAGGAGATTCTGCG
>JAABUK010004014.1_pt1 | contig 24399 bp, 30 predicted proteins | sample 5559141 | NCBI WGS metagenome assembly JAABUK01 (sample SAMN10711869, study PRJNA513367) | rock metagenome | isolation source: Antarctica rocks | place: Antarctica: Victoria Land, Pudding Butte nord | collected 2016-01-03 | reverse complement strand
GCCAGCGGAATCGCTCGGCGAGGTCCCGGCCGAGGGCGGCCCTCCGGGCTCGCTCGTCGGGCCGGTCGAGGAGGTCGCGGAGCGATCCGGTGATCGCGGCCTCGTCGGTCGGGTCGAAGTACCAGCCGGCCTCGCCGCCGATCTCGGGGAGGGCCGTCGAGTTGGCCAGGGCGACCGGGGCCCCCTGGGCCATCGCCTCGACGGCCGGGATCCCAAAGCTCTCGCAGGTCGAGGGGAACACCAGCGCCGAGGCCTCGGCATAGGCCGCGAGCAGGCCCCGACCCTGGCGATATCCCGGGGTCCGAATCACCGCCTTGCGGCCGACCTCCTCGATCGCCCGGCGGATCGGAGCGGCCTCGGCCTCGTCGCCGTCGCCGAGCAGGACCAGACCGAGTTCGCCCGAGGCGACCTCGCGGAGCCGGCCGGCGGCCTTCACCAGCCGGACGAGGTTCTTCCGCCCCTGGAAGCTCGCGACCGAGAGCAGATACGGCAGGCCGGCGGGCAGGCCGAGGTCGGCGCGGATCGCTGCCCTTTCCTTCGACGTCGCCTCGCCGAAGAACAGGTCGTCTGCGGCGTTGGGGACGAGCGCCGTCTTCCCCCGAGTCGTCGGGTACATCGCCTCCAGCTTCTCGGTGTTGAACCGGGAGACCGAGAGGACCCGGTCGGCCCGGTCGAAGACCTTCGCCAGGAGCGCCTGCCGCCTCGGCCCGCCGAACCGGACGTCCTGGAGGACGTCGTGGCTCGTCACCGCGAGCCCCGCCTTGCGGGTCGGCACGTAAAGCTCGCTCGGGGCGTAGACCCAGTCGAGCGGACCGGTCCGCCACTCCAGGGGGGGGAAGCCGACGGCTCGCCAGGCCCGGAGGGCGTTGCGGGTCGAGACGGGCAAGGCGACCCGGCGGAGGCCTTCGAGCGTCTCCCAGTAAGCCAGGCCGTCGGGCTCCGAGATCCGACCCGAGACGACCGTCAACGCGACGTCGGGCCGCCTCGCCAGCCGGTCGAGCTGGCCGAGGGCGTGGCGGGTGACGCCGGTCGGGCTCCGACAGGCGTTCATGTCGTAGAACCAGGCGACCCGGAGCGCGAGGGGTTTCGGGGTCGTCTCGGTCACGGGTTCAAGATCCACCAGGTCACCATCGCCAGGCAGGCCGCCACGCCGGCCAGCACCCACCAGGGCTTTCGGGCCGGGTCGTCCTCCCTCGACAAATACGAGCCGCAACGCGGGCAACGCTCGGCGTCGTCGTAGACCGGGGCCCGGCAACGAGGGCAGGGCGTGGTCGGATCTTCGTCGCCGCCGTCGTCCTCCCAGGCTTCGTCGTCGTCATCGTCGGTGAGGTCGTCGTCGTCGTAGTCCCGGACGATCATGGTCGCCTCCTCGGCCCGCCCAGCGTAGGGGGACCGCCCCGGGCTTGTCAATCGTCGGGGAAATCCGCCGAGGCGTGGGGAAGTCCGATTGAATTGCCGGGGGATGCTGCTACACTGAGGGCTTCCGCGTCTTCCGGCCTCCCTCGTCGCGTTTCGAACCGTCGTGGCGAGGCCGTAGATGGTCCGGGGGTGGGTGCCTTTGGCCTCCATCTCGATCCGCGATCGGATCCCACCCGGAATGACCAGGGCGCAACCGAGACCGCACTCGTCCCATGCCGACCATCAACCAGCTCGTCCGCAAGCCTCGCCGGCCGGTCCTCTACAAGACCAAGTCGCCGGTCCTGGAAGGCTGCCCGTTCAAGCGGGGCGTCTGCCTCCAGGTCAAGACGATGACCCCGAAGAAGCCGAACTCGGCGCTCCGCAAGGTGGCGCGCGTCCGGCTCTCCAACGGCAAGGAAGTCACCGCCTACATCGGCGGCGAGGGGCACAACCTCCAGGAACACTCGATCGTCCTGGTCCGCGGCGGCAGGGTCCGCGACCTGCCGGGCGTCCGCTACCACATCGTCCGGGGCGTCCTCGACTCCCTCGGCGTGGCCGACCGTAAGCAGGCCCGGTCCAAGTACGGTGCCCCGGCCAAGAGCGCCGCGCCGGTCAAGGGCAAGAAGAAGTAAACCGTCGCCACGGACCCCGATCGGTCGCGAGACCCGCCTCAACCGCTCCAGGACGCATTCGCAATGGCCCGCAAGTTCACCGCCAGCAAGGCCCAGCTCCGCCCCGATCCCCGGTTCGGCTCGAAGCTCGCCAGCAAGTTCATCAACTGCCTGATGTACGACGGCAAGAAGTCGGTCGCCCAGAAGGTCTTCTACGACGCGATGGGCCTGATCGAGCGCCGGCTCCCCAACGAGAGCCCCATCGACGTCTTCAACCGGGCCATCGAGAACGTCAAGCCGATCATCGAGGTCCGCTCCAAGCGGGTCGGCGGCGCGACGTATCAGGTCCCGATGCAGGTCAACAAGGTCCGCCAGCAGACCCTCTCGGTCCGCTGGATCCTGATGTCCGCCCGCGAGAAAAAAGGCCGGCCGATGGCCATCAAGCTCGCCGACGAGCTGGTCGCCGCCTTCAACCGCGAGGGCGCCGCCATCTCCCGCCGCGAGAACATCCACCGGATGGCCGACGCCAACAAGGCCTTCGCCCACTTCGCCTGGTAAATTCGAGGCGAGATCCGCGAACCAACACGAGGGGACATCGGCCCGCCCGGCCGATGTTCCTCGTCTTATCCCATCCCATCCCGAACCCGACGGGAGCAACCCCGATGGCGACGGCGACATCGGCGAAGCTGGCCGAACTCTACAAGAGCGACGAGACCGCCTGGCTCGAAGCGATGGCCGGGTTGATCCGCGCGGGGCGCCTCGACGAGGTCGATTACCCGAACCTGGCGGAGTATCTCTCCGACATGGCCAGACGCGACCGTCGCGAGGTGAAGAGCCGGCTCGTGGTGCTGCTAGCTCACCTGCTGAAATGCCGCTACCAGGCGGAGCGGCAGACCCAGAGCTGGATCAAGACGATTTTGACTCAGCGACGCGAGCTTGACGGCCTGATCGAAGGCGTGCTGCTGGCCCATGCGGCGGAGGTCCTGCCCGAAGCCTACGCGCGGGCCGTCCGAGAGACTTCGGTGGAGACCGGACTCTCGCCATCCACCTTCCCGGCGGCCTGCCCGTTCTCGCTCGACGAGGTGCTCAACGGCCCGATCGACGGGGTCTCGGCCTGAGTCGGCCTTGAGTCCCAATCACGCCGGATCGGCCCGGTCCCCGGTGCTCCACCATGCCCCAGGACCCCTTGCACCTCGTCTGCATCGAGCCGCACTTCCCCGGGCGACTGGGCGGGGTGGCGGACTGGCTGGTCCGCAGGCGGGGTTATCGCTGCCAGTTCTTCTGCCAGGCGGCCGGGCCGAGGGAGACCTGGCCCGAATCCACCGGCCAGGGGATGGACGTGGTGGCCTTCCCCGTCGCCGGGGTCGCTCGCGAGGCCTCGGTCGCCTGGCAGCGACTCCTGGAGCGGTCGCTCTGCTACGCCTTCGGCGCCTCGGAAGTGGTCAGCCATCGCCGCTCCCGGCCGGTCGACGTCGTCCTCGGCCGGTCGGACGGCCTGGGCTCCTCGCTCTTCGCGCCGGTGACGCTGCCGAGAATCCCGATCGTCCAGTTCTTCGACTACTACTATCACGCCCATCGGCACGACCTTGCCGACGAAGCCGGGCCGGAGACGCCCCCGGCTTACTACCACTGGCGGCGGGCGGCCAATGCGATCAACCTGCTCGAGCTGGAGAACGGGGTCGTCCCCTGGGCCCCGACCGAGTGGCAGCGCGGGCTTTTCCCTCGCGAGTACCGCGACGACTTCTTCGTCCTCCACGACGGCGTCGACGCCCGGGCCTTCGCCCCCCGGGCCGAACGTCCCCGCTCGATCGCCGGCCGGTCGATCCCGGAGGGGACGAAGGTCGTCACCTTCGTCGCCCGCTGCCTCGACCGGCTCCGGGGGTTCGACCGCTTCGTCGGGCTGGCGAATCGCCTGCTCGCCGAGCGTAAAGACGTCCTGGCCGTCGTCGTGGGCGAGCCGATGGTCAGCCGGACGCTGGACATCCACTTCCACGGCCGCGAATATCGCGAGGTTGTCCTGCGATCGGACCCGCCCGCCGACGCCGATCGGCTCTGGTTCACCGGGCCGTTGACCCCCCCAAGCCTGGCCGAGGTCCTGGCCAGGAGCGACCTGCACGTCTACCCGAGCCGGACCTTCGCCGCGTCCCGCTCCTTGCTCCAGGCGATGGCGTCGGGTTGCGTGGTCCTGGCGAGCGACGACGACCCGGTTCGCGAGGTCGTCCGCCCCGGCGTCGACGGCCTGCTGGTCGACCCGAAGGACCCGGAGGCGTGGGTCCGTGCGGCGACTCGGATCCTCGACGACCCGGCCGGGCATGCCGCGCTGGGGGCTTCGGCGACGGGGCGGGTCCGGGCGCATTATGACCGGGGGGCGACCTTGCCGGTCCTGGCGGAGCGGCTCCACCAACTGGCGGGCCTGGGGGGCTGAATCAGCTTGCGCATCCTCTTCCTCCACGACGCCTTCCCTGCCCAGTTCGGCCACGTCGCCCTGGAGTTGACCCGCCGGGCGGGTTGGGAGTGCCACTTCGTCGTCGAGTCGATCTCGAACTGCCCGACGCCCTCGCCGGAGATGCTCCAGCTCCTCGACGTGCGGAGCTACCCGCTGACCGACGAGTATCGCAAGCGGGGCGCGGTCCCCTGGCCGCAGATTTACGGCAAGTTCCTCGAACTCTGCGAGGCCGCCTTCGAGGCGATCCGCCGCCGGCCCGAGCTGAAGCCCGACCTCGTCGTCGCCCACGGCGGCCGGGGGGCCCCCACGGCCTTGATCCGCGACGTGGTCGACTGCCCGGTCATCAACTACTGCGAATACTACTTCGGCCAGAGCCACCGCGACATTTCCTATCGGATCGACCTCCCGCCCGCCGAGCCCGCCCCGCACTTCCCGCGCTGCATCAACGCGCCGGTCCTCATCAGCCTGGTCGACTGCGACTCCGGCTACTCGGCGACCCGCTGGCAGCGGAGCACCTTCCCCGAGCGGTTCCGGCACAAGATCGAGGTCCACTTCGACGGGATCGACGACCGGGCTTACCTGCCCGGCCCCGCGCCTCGGGAGATCCTCGGCCGGTCCCTGCCGAGGGGGACGAAGGTCGTCACCTTCGTCTCGCGAGGGCTGGAGTCGATCCGGGGGTTCGACCTCTTCATGGAAGTCGCTCGGCGGGTCGCTCGCGAGCGGTCGGACGTCCTCTTCGTCGTGGTCGGCAGCGAAGAGACGTATTACGGCTGGGACAAGTTGCACACCGGCCAGCCGAGCTTCAAGAAGTGGGTGATCGAGCGCGGCGATTACGACCTCTCGCGGTTCCTCTTCCTCGGCCACGTCGAGCCGGACCAGCTCGCCGAGGTCTTCCGGGCAACTGACCTCCACCTCTACCTGACCGCGCCCTTCGTCCTGTCGTGGTCGCTGCTCAACGCGATGTCCAGCGGCGCCGTGGTCCTCGGCTCGGACGTGCCGCCGGTCCGCGAGGTGATCGAGCCGGGCGTCAACGGCCTGATCGAACCCCTCTTCGACGTCGACCGCCTCGTCGACGCCACCCTCAAGGTCCTCGCCGACCCCGCCGCTTACGCCCCCCTCGGCACCGAGGCGAGGCGGACGATCGAAGAGCGTTACTCGCTGGAGGTCTCCATCCCCCCCCTCCAGGATTATTTCGAGCGAGTTGCCTCCGCCGGCCCCCGGGGCTGGGATTGAGGACGACGATCCGTAGGGGAGGACTCGTCCTGCCGCGACCGGGTCGGATCGGCAGGACAAGTCGTGCCCGGAGGGGAAAACCGGCCGTTCGCCGGATTGTGTGTTCGGCCGAGCCTCGTGCGAAGGAATATATCGGACGAGCGAAGTCGGCCGTGTGGCCCCCTCGCGTCGATCGTCCGGGGTTACGATCATGGCATCAAACCCAGACCCGCGTGAACCTCGATGCCCGTCGCCGGATCGAAGCCAATTGACCGCGCCGGAAGGAAGCCAATCCTCGAACGTCGGATCGAAGCCAATTGCCCGCGCCGGAACGAAGCCAATCCTGGAGCATCGGATCGAAGCCAATTGCCCGCGCCGGAACGAAGCCAATCCTGGAGCGTCGGATCGAAGCCAATTACCCGCGCCGGATCGAAGCCAATTGGCCCCGCCGGAACGAAGCCAATCCGACCGGGAGGCCGCTCGGCTCCTGTGCGGGGGCGAGGGCGGGCGTTAAACTGGAACCCTTCGGCGACGCTCGCTTTCCGGGCCGACTCTTCCTTCCCGCCCCCTTTTCCGCTGGACCCTCCGTCATGGATTTACCTCAAGGCCTCGACTCGATCCGCAACATCGGGATCATCGCGCACATCGACGCCGGCAAGACGACGACGACCGAGCGGATCCTCTTTTACACGGGCGAGGTCCACCGGATGGGGGACGTCGACAAGGGGACGACCACCACGGATTACCTGGAAGAGGAGCGGCAGCGGGGGATCACCATCGTCGCGGCGGCGATCACCTGCAAGTGGAAGGACGTGACGATCAACATCATCGACACGCCCGGCCACGTCGACTTCACCGCCGAGGTCGAGCGGTCGCTCCGCGTCCTCGACGGCGCGATCGTCATCTTCTCGGCGGTCGAAGGGGTCGAGGCCCAGAGCGAGACCGTCTGGCGGCAGGCAACCAAGTACCACGTCCCCCGGATCTGCTTCATCAACAAGATGGACCGGATCGGCGCCGAGTACGACCGCGTCTTCGACGAGATCGCCGAGCGGCTCGACTCGCACCCGATCCCCGTCCAGATCCCGATCGGCGCCGGGCCCGAGGGGACGATGGGCGAGTTCAAGGGGCTGATCGACCTCGTCACGATGAAGGCCCTCTATTACAAGATGGAAGACTACGGCTCGGAAGTGACCGAGGCCGAGATCCCCGAAGACCTGATGCCCGGCGCCGAACTCTGGCGAGAGAAGATGCTCAACGCGCTGGGCGACTTCGACGAGGGGTTCGCCGAGGCGTACATGAGCTACCTCGAAGGGGGCGAGCTGACCGAGGCCGACGTCGTCGCCTCGCTCCGCAGGGCGACCCTGACCGGCCGGGCCCAGCCGGTCTTTTGCGGCTCGTCGTTCAAGTTCGTCGGCGTCCAGCGGTTGCTAGACGGCGTGGCCGCCTACCTGCCCGGCCCGTTCGAACGCCCGCCGGTCGTCGGCCACCACCCCAAGAAGGGGACCGAGGTCGTCCGCAAGCCCGACCCCTCCGAGCCCTTCTGCGGCCTCGTCTTCAAGATCACCAACGACGCCCACGGCGACCTCTCGTTCGTGCGGATCTACTCCGGGGTGCTCAAGTCGGGCAGCCGGCCGTACAACCCCGGGCGCGACAAGAAGGAAATCTGCTCGCGGCTCTACCACATCCGGGCCGACGAGCGGGTCAAGATCGAGGAGAGCTACGCCGGCGACATCGTCGGCGTGGTCGGCCTGAAGGACTCGGTCACGGGCGACACCCTCTGCGACGCGGCGCACCCGATCTTGCTGGAGAAGATCGAGTTCCCCGAGACCGTCATCAGCATGTCGATCGAGCCCGTCTCCTCGGCCGACAAGGGGAAGCTGGCCGACACCCTCGCCGCGCTCGCCAAGGAAGACCCGACCTTCGCCTACAAGGTCAACGAGGAGACCGGCCAGACCCTGATCTCCGGGATGGGCGAGTTGCACATGGAGATCCTCAAGAACCGGATGGTCCGCGACTACAAGTTGAAGGTCCACGTCGGCCGCCCTCGCGTCTCGTACCGCGAGACGATCAAGAAGGACGTCAAGGGCGTCGTCGGCTCCTGCATCCGCCAGACCGGCGGCTCGGGCCTCTTCGGCCGGATCAAGATCGACCTGGAACATCAGATCCAGCCCAAGGGCGGGCCGACGATGGTCTTCGTCAACAAGCTCAAAGGCGGCGTGATCCCTAACGAGTTCCTCGCCCCGATCGAGGCGGGCCTGAGGGAAGAGGCCAAGTCCGGCGGCCGGACCGGCTTCCCCCTGGTCGACCTGAAAGTGACCCTGACCGACGGCGACACCCACGACACCGACTCCAACGAGGTCGCCTTCCGCTTCGCCGCCTCCGACGCCCTCCGCAAGGCCGTCGCCGAGGCCGGCTCGGTCTTGCTGGAGCCGGTGATGAAGCTGGAAGTCGTCACCCCCGAGGATTACCTCGGCGACGTGATGGCCGACCTCCTCTCCCGCCGCGCCCAGATCGACAAGATGTACGAGCGAGGCAAACTCAAGGTGATCGACGCCCGGGCCCCCCTGGAGAAGATGTTCGGCTACTCGACCGCCGTGAGGAGCCTCAGCCAGGGCCGGGCGAGCTACTCGATGGAGCCCCTGGAATACGCCGCGGCCCCGGATGAGATGCTGGAGAGCCTGGCGGGGGGGTGATTGATCCGAGAAGTTGATATTGCGACTGAAATGCCGAGGACAAGCTCGAAGACAGGCTCCTCCGCGAATTCGATCGAACGAACGATGGCGTCAACTCCTCAGGGAAAGCGAGATTGATCGATGAAATACCGAGGACACGTCGAAGGTGGATTGGTCGTCCTTGACTTGCCGATCCGGCTCCCCGAAGGGACGGTTGTCGAGATCACGCCGGTCGAGATTCCCCTCGATAGCCAGGGCAAGCCGGTCCATCCCGCTTTCCTGATCGGCGACTTGGCGATCGATATGGACATCTCGGACCTTGCGAGCAAATACGGAGGGCCGACCCACGATCCCGGGGGTGGGCGGACGGGCGAGGACGAGGACAATCCGCTCTTGAAAATGCTGGACCTGGCGGTCGACACGGGCATTCCCGACCTGGCGACCAACATCGACCATTACCTTTATGGACATCCCAAGGTCGACGATGGACGATGATCCGAAGTTCCTGGACACGAGCGGCTGGATTGCGCTCCTGAACTCGGCCGATCGACTTCATGGGAGGGCTGTCGCGGCCTACCGGCGGATCGTCCGCCGGAGATTGATCCTCGTCGTGACCGACTGGATCATCGCCGAGACGGGCAACGGCCTGTCGAGGAACCGGGCGCGGGCGTCGTTCGCCCAGGCCGTCCGCTTGCTGTCGAAGAGCCCGGAATTCCGGGTCATCAAGGTCGACGAGGGTCTCCTGATGCAAGCCATCGAACTCTATGAAGGTCGACCGGACAAGGCCTGGGGTCTCGTCGATTGCGCGAGCTTCATCGTGATGGAGCGGGAAGGGATACGCGAGGCACTGACTCACGACCACCACTTCGAGCAGGCCGGCTTTCGTCGCCTGCTCTCGGGACCTGAAGGAGGAACGGGGGCACCGAACGGGCCGATCCCCTGAGCGACTCAAGCCAGGGTGCCTCGGAACAAGCCGATCATCGCACCGAAGGCCAGGTCCGCCGCCTCGGGGTCGTGCCTGGCGCCTTCGTCCCTCATGAAGGTATGCTCGGCCTCGTAAAGCTGGATCTCGTGGTCGACCTTGGCAATTCGGAGCGTTTCAGCGATCCGATCCCGGCCGGGCTCGGGGATGTGGGGGTCGAGCGTGCCGAAGACCATCAGCAGCTTGCCGCGGATCTGGTCGGCCCTGGCCAGGGATCGGACAGGGTCGGAGCCGAGCTTGTCGTCTTGCAGGCCGGTCGGGTAGAAGCAGGCGGTGGCCTTCACCCAGGGCCGGAGCGCGGCGCGGAAGGCGAGGTGGCCGCCGAAGCAGAAGCCGGCGGCGAAGAGTCGGTCGTCGTCGACCGCCGGGTGATGGGCCAGGAAGTCGAGGGCGGAGTCGATGTCGCGGCCGAAGTCGGCGAGGGGGAGCTTGCCGGAGTCTTCGAGGGCCCGGGCGCGGTCGGCCTCGAAGTCGAGGACGGTCCCTGGCGGCTCGATCCGATGGTAAATCTCCGGGGCGATCACGGTGAAGCCGTAGCCGGCCAGGCGGCGGACGACCCGGAGCATCGGGCCGGTGAGCTGGAAGATGTCGGAGTAGAAGACCACGCCGGGATAGCGCCCCTCGGCCTTCGGCCGGGCGACGAACGACCGCATCGGCGAGCCGGCTACGGGCAGGTCGACGAATTCGGTGGTGATGAGCATGGGAGGGGCCTCGAAGGGGCCGGTCGGGTCGGCAACGGCCGGGGATTGTAACCCGGGGCCGTGGCCGGGGCGATGGCGGGGCGGCCCCGGGGTTGGTAGGATCGGGCGAAGGTCGATGGGGACGAAAGGACGGGGCCCAGGCGATGGCAGACTCCGAGGTCCGATACCGCCTGGTCGTCTTCGACGAGTTGGACGACCCGCTCAAGGCCCGCGACCTCTTCGCCGAGGTCACCGGGGCCCACCCGACCGACGCGATGCAGTGGGTCGCCCGGGTCCCGGGGCTCTGGCCGAAGCTCCTGGATCAGGGCCAAGTCCGCCGCCTCCTCGACGGGCTCTATGAGCTGGAGGTCGCCGCCGAGGCCTGGCGGGTCGACGCCTTCCCCGACATCAGCCGCCCCCGGACGATCCACGAGGCCGCCTGCCTGGACGGCGGGTTCCGCGTGACGGGGCTGAGGGGGGAGCCGACGCACTGGGTCCCCTGGGATAAGATCGAGCTGATCGCCGCCGGGAAGGTCGCGGCCGACGACGAGTTCCGCGAGGTCGCCCCGCCGGGCTGGATCAACGCCCTCTCCACCGGCTTCCGCGCGGCGATGGGCAAGGCCCCCCGCTCGGCGAGGAAGTCGCGGGCGATGCGGGTCCCGCGCGACCCGGTCGGCGAGGTCCTGGTCGTCCGCCGCGACCCGAGGCTGGCCTTCCGGATCGTCGAGACCAAGATGAACTACGGCTATCTCGGCGACCGCCTGGCCCAGTCGGCCGCCGAGAACTTCCCCAGGCTCGTCGAGGACCTCCGGCGGCTCGCCTCCGGGGCGATCGTCACCCCGACGACCGACGACCTCCTCGACGGCGGCGACCCCGACGAGTACGAGTTCGGCTCCTCGCAAGGGCTGGTCGACTACGCGACCCTCCGCCTGCTCTGGGGCTGGTATCGGCGCGACCGCGATGCCAAGGAGGGGACGAACGAGTATCCGACCCTGCCTTGATGAGTCAGGCCAGGGCCTGTCCGGTGGCCCCGTCGGCGGCATGGCAGATGTGGACGTCGGGGACGAGGCCGGTCCGGCGGTCGTAGCCGGTGCGGACCGATTCGGCGAAGGACTCGGCCTCGTCGGAGCGGACGAGGTTGACGGTGCAGCCGGCCCAGCCCGCGCCGGAGAGCTTGCCGCCGAGGAAGCCGGGGGATTCTTCGGCGGCCTCGAAGAGGGCGTCGAGGGCGGGCGAGGAGTTCTCGAAGTCGTCGCGGCTGGAGGCGTGCGAGGCCGACATCAGGGCCCCGAAGGCGACGAGGTCGCCGCCCTGGAGGGCTTTGGCCCCCCGGGCGACCCGGTCGTTCTCGGCCAGGACGTGGCGGGCCCGGAGCCGGCCGACCGGGTCGAGCGCGTCCCACTCGGCCTCCAGGTCGGCCAGGGTCAGGTCGCGGAGCTGGTCGACCGACCCTTCGGGCCGGAGCTTGCGGAAGTGGTCGACGACCCGCTCGCACTCGGCCCGGCGGCGGTTGTACATCCCGTCGGCCAGCCGTCGCGAGGTCTTCGAGTCGCAGACGATGATCGCGGGCGCGGGGGTCCCGAGGGGGACGAGCCGGTAGTCGAGCGAGCGGCAGTCGAGGACGAAGGCGTGGTCGGCCCGGCCGAAGAGGGCCGAGAACTGGTCGAGGAGGCCGGAGGCGACCCCGACGAACTCGTTCTCCGACCGCCGGAGGGCCTGGGCCAGCCGGAGCCTCGCGGCCGGATCGGGGTCGAGGTCGCAGGCCGACCCGGCGACCCCGGCGGCGGCGAGGAAGAAGGCGAAGGCCCCTTGTAGGCTGGCCGAGCTGGAGAGCCCCGCGCCGATCGGGACGTCGCCGGCGAGGGCGGCCTCGAACCCCGAGGCGAGCGGTCCGTAGGCCTCGCCGATCGCCCAGGTCACCCCTCGGACGTAGCGGCCCCAGGCGTCGGACGAATCGCCGGGGTTGAGGGCGTCGACGGCGAACTCGTCGAGCTCGCCGAGGTTGGCCGAGGCGACCCGGGCCCCCCGGCCGGGGCGAGGGCGGCCGACGACGACGGTCGAGCGGTCGATGGCGGCGGCCAGGACGAGGCCGCCGTTGTAGTCGGTGTGGTTCCCCAGCAGTTCGACCCGGCCGGGGGCCCGGCCGAGCGCCGTGGGCCCGCCCCCGAAGGCCCGGTGGAAGGCGTCGAGGGCTCGGTCTTCGGGCGTCGAGGGCATGGGCGGACACCCGAGAGAGGGGGGAACAGGGGACGGGAGATTCCCTGGTCGGAGACCCCGATTCGAGGTCCCCGACCAGGGATTTTGGCCGATCGTTCAGACGGTCGCGGCGACGCCCGCGGCCTGGCGGAGGGCCTCGGCGTGGTCGGTCCGCTCCCAGGTGAACTCGGGCTCGGAGCGGCCGAAGTGCCCGCCGCTGGCCGTCTTCCGGTAGATCGGCCGACGGAGGTCGAGGTGCTTGATGATCCCCGCCGGGGTCAGCGGGAACGTCTTGCGGACCAGCTCGGCGATCTGGTTGTCCGGGATCTGCCCGGTCCCCTCGGTGTCGACGTGGACGCTGACCGGCTCGGAGACGCCGATGGCGTAGGCGAGCTGGATCTCGCAGCGCTCGGCCAGGCCGGCGGCGACGATGTTCTTGGCGACGTGCCGGGCCATGTAGGCGGCCGAGCGGTCGACCTTGGTGGGGTCCTTGCCGCTGAACGCACCGCCGCCGTGCCGACCCCGGCCGCCGTAGGTGTCGACGATGATCTTCCGGCCGGTCACCCCGGCGTCGCCGTGCGGCCCGCCGACGACGAAGTTGCCCGTCGGGTTGATGTGATAGGTGATCTTGTCGTGGGCCATCTCCGGCGGCAAGACCGGCTCGATGACCTGCGAGATGATCGCCTCGCGGATCGTCGCGTGCGAGACCTCGGGGCTGTGCTGGGTCGAGACGACCACGGTGTCGACCCGGACCGGCACGCCGCCCTCGTACTCGATGGTGACCTGGCTCTTGCTGTCGGGCCGGAGCCAGAAGAGGGTGCCGTTCTGGCGGAGCTCGGTCAGGCGGTTGATGATCCGGTGCGAGAGGGCGATCGGCAGCGGCATCAGCTCGGGCGTCTCGTTGGAGGCGTAGCCGAACATCAGCCCCTGGTCGCCGGCGCCGATCTCCTTGCCCTTGCTGGAGTCGGCGTCGACCCCCAGGGCGATGTCGGGCGACTGCTTGCCGAGGGCGACGAGGACGCCGCAGGTCGTGCCGTCGAAGCCCATCTCGCTGGAGGTGTAGCCGATCTCGCGGACGATCTGGCGGACGATGCTCGGGTAATCCACCTGGGCGGTGGTCGTGATCTCGCCGGCGAGGCAGACCAGTCCGGTCGTCAGCAAGGTCTCGCAAGCGACCCGGGCGTTGGGGTCCTGGGCGAGGATGGCGTCGAGCACTCCGTCGGAGATCTGGTCGGCCATCTTGTCGGGATGGCCCATCGAGACCGACTCGCTGGTGAACAGGTGGCGATCGTGCGACACGAGAGCGGGACCTCCTCCGATGGCAAGGCGCGACCGGGGCTCTTGGACGCCCGGCGAAGAAAGGGCCGATTTTAGCAACTGGGTCGCCAGAAGGGAATCCTCGCGGTATGCGATCGCCCGGGAGGCCCCTGGACCATTCGCATCGGTGGTCGCCGCAAGCCCTTTCCAGGCGGCTCCTGGCTTCCTGGATCGGGACGATCCCGGGTAGGATCGCCCCGAGCCTTTTCTCTTGCCGATTTCCCCTTCCCACCCATCGGAGCCGGGAGCGATCCCGAAGCTCATGTCACGCCCACTCCTCGCCGCCTCGCTCTCGATCGCGTGCGCCGTCGCGTCGTCGCTGATTGGTCCCTCGCCGGCCCTTTCGGAGACCTGCCTTTCGCCGTTCGTGAAGCGGCTCGACCGGCCGGAGAAGTTCCTCTACCTCTTCTGCGTCGACGCCGATGCCCGGGACAACGACTTCATGGCGGTCATCGACGTCGACCGGGACAGCCCTTCTTATGGGAAGATCACCTTCACCCTCGACCTCGGCAGCAAGGGGAACGAGACGCACCACTGGGGCTATACCGACGATCGGACGAGAATCTGGGCGGGGGGCCTCCAGTCGAGCCGGGTCTGGCTGATCGACGTGGCGACCGACCCGGCGAGGCCCCGGGTGGAGAAGATCCTCGACGACATCCCCCGCTCGACCGGCTTCTCCGGGCCGCATACCTACTACGCACTCCCGGGCCGGATGCTCCTGACGTTCCTGGGTGCGGCCGACGGCGGCCTCCCGGCCGGGATGGCGGAGTTCACCAACGATGGCCAGTTCATCCGCTCGATCGCCAACCCGTCCGACGCCCCTTACGGCTATGACGTCGCGGTCAAGCCCGAGCGGAACCGGATGCTCACGAGCAGCTTCACGCCGGGCCGCAATTATCGGAAGCCGCTTGCGCAGATGGACCTGAAGGACTTCGGCAGCGAGATGGTCGTCTGGGATTTCAAGGCGAGGAAGACGCTCCAGGTCGCCAAGGCCGGGCTCGCCCCGCTGGAGATTCGCTGGTCGCTCAAGCCGGAGGCCAACTACGGCTTCACCAACTGTGCCCTGGACAACTCGATCTGGCTGTTCAAGGGGAAGGGGGACGGGTCGGGGCCTTACGAGTTCAAGAAGGTCGCCGAGACCGCGGCGCTGCCGGCCGACCTCCGCCAGAGCCCTGATGATCGCTTCCTGTTCGTCAGTTGCTTCGGCGGCAACGAGATCCAGCAGTGGGACGTCTCCGACCCGGAGCGTCCGAAACTGTTCAGCAGCGTCTCTCCGGGCGTCCAGCCGAACATGATGCATGTCTCGGGCGACGGAAAACGGATGTACGTCTCCAACTCACTCCTCTCGACGCTCGACCACGCCGGGACGTTCTGGGTCCGCCTGGTCCACGTCGGGGTCGACGGCATGAAAGTTGATCCCTTCTTCAACCTCGACCTGAGCAGGTTCCCGACCGGCCCGGCCCGGGGTCACGACATGCTCTTGAATTGATCCGTTCAGGTATCATCACCCATCGCGGCGGGGTCCCGCCCTGGAAAGGTCCAGCCTCTTGAACGTGCCCCTGCTGCTCCTGACGGCCTGCTCCCTGGCGATCGGGCCCGGGTCCGACCTGGCCGACATCGGGCCCGCTCCTCGGGTCGAGCTGATCGACTCGGAGGCTCGCCCGTTCGCGCTGGAATCGCTCAGGGGCAAGGTGGTCCTGGTGAGCTTCGTCTACACGAGTTGCAACGGGAGTTGCCCGGCCACGGCGTCGGCCCTGGATCGGATCCGAAGCGCCCTCCGCGAGTCGGGGGACTGGGGCCGATCCGTCGAGTTCGTCTCGATCACGCTCGACCCGGCCCGCGACACGCCCGAGGCCCTGGCCCGGTATGCCAGGATCTATCGGGCGGAGCCTCAGGCCTGGCATTTCTTGACCGGATCCCCGGCCCAGGTCGCGGGGGTCCTCGCCTCATGGGACATGTGGGCGAAGCTCGGTCCTTCCGGGGTGATCGACCACCCCTCGCGCATTTTCCTCGTCGACCCGAAGGGGCATCGGCGTGAGATTTACAACCTCGAATCGCTGAGGCCGGGGATGGTCCTCCGGGACGTGAAGGACTTGCTCGCCGAGGAGGCCGGACCGCGATGACGACCGAGACCGGGCCCATGGCCGACCGCACTCAGGAGACCGGACGAGGGCGACCATTCGCCCTCCTGAATCCGCGATCGGGTTCCTGCACCGTCGCCGACGTCCGACGGGCGATCGAAGGCGAGATGGATTTCGCGGGGGTCGAGATCCATGAAGTGGGCGACGGCGACGACCTCGGCTCGATCGTGAGGGAGGCGGTTCGGCGAGGGTCCGATCCGATCATCGCCGCCGGCGGCGACGGCACCGTCTCCGCCGTGGCGGATGCCCTGGTCGGGTCCGAAGCCCACCTGGTGGTCTTCCCGCTCGGGACCGCGAACGTCCTGGCCAGGGAGCTCGGGATACCGGTCGACCTGCAGGGGGCCTGCCGCCTCGGGGCCAACCACCTCCACAAGGAGGTCGTCGCCGGCCGGATGCACGAAGTGACCCGGATCGACGTGATGAAGGTCAACGGGCGCCATTACCTGACCCAGGTCGGCGTGGGGATCGACTCGCTGATGATCCGCGATACCGGGACCGAGCAGAAGCGACGGTTCGGGCGGCTGGCCTACCTGGCGACCGCGGCAACCCGCCTGGTCGGCTTCCGCCCTCGCCATTTCACCATCACCGTCGACGGCCGTCCGCTCTCCGTCCGGGCGACGCAAGTCCTGGTCGCGAACACCGGGATGATGGGCCATAACGCCTTCCGCTGGGGCCCCAACATCCGCGCCGACGATGGCAAGCTCGACGTCTGCATCGTCCGGGCCAGGACGATCATGGACTACCTCGGCCTGTTCTGGCACGTCATCCGAAAGAGCCACAAGCAAAGCCCCAACGTCCGCTACGAGGTCGCCTCGCGATCCATCATGATCGAGGCGAGGCACCCGCTCCCGATCCAGGCCGATGGCGAGATCCTCGGCGAGACGCCGGTCACCATCGAGGTCGTCCCGCTCGCACTGAAGGTCGTCGTCCCCTCGGCCGGTTGATCTTCGGCCGGAGCGCAGGCCCGTTGGCCCCGCCTCGGGGCGTACCGCCCAGGGGTACAGCGAATGAAAAAACGAAAGAAGCCCGATTGACTCGGCCAGGGGGTGCCGTTACACTCTTACTTTCCCCGCGAGCTTCGTGCAAAACGGGTGAAGCCTCGAGACACTTTCGGTTCGGCGATCGATGAAGGGACCTCACGCGTGGCGGGCATCAGTAACGAACGGATACGCATCCGCATGGAAGCGTACGATCACACCATCCTGGACCAGTCGGCCAAGGACATCGTGGACACCGCCAAGCGGACCGAGGCGATCGTCCACGGCCCAATCCCGCTGCCGACCCGGATCGAGCGCTACACCGTGCTCCGCAGCCCGCACATCGACAAGAAGTCGCGGGAGCAGTTCGAGATCCGCACCCACAAGCGGCTCATCGACATCGTCCAGCCGACCAACAAGACGATCGACGCGCTGAACAAGCTCAGCCTCCCCGCGGGCGTCGACATCAAGATCAAGGCGGGCCCGTCGGGTTCCTGACCCGCCGCCTCCTTCGCTTCCCAATCGGGCCCAGGCGGTCCGGGTCGATCCCGGTCGCCGGCCCTCACGTCGTCGGCGGATCGGCCTTGATCGGCCGAAAGCCCGACGACCTCTGTCAACTATCGCACGCGGGGCCCTCCCGGGCCCCACTAGACGATGCCCGAACGGCGGGGCACCAGCCCCTCCGCCACCGGGCCCCCGGTCATTCGCCGGGGTCGATTGGGATGAGAGACCACCATGCAAGTCGGACTCCTCGGCCGCAAAGTCGGCATGACGCAAATTTTCGAGCCCAACGGGACGGCGGTCCCGGTCACGGTCCTCGAGTGCGGCCCCTGCACCGTGCTCCAGGTCCGCACGGCCGAACGTGACGGCTACCACGCCGTGCAGCTCGGCTTCGACGACAAGAAGCGGAAGAGCGCGACCCAGGCCGAGCGCGGCCACGCCAAGAAGGTCGCCGCCGAACCCAAGCGCTACGTCCGGGAGATCCGCCAGGAGGCCGCCGCCGAGGGGGTCGCCGAGGGGCAGATCCTGACGGTCGAGGTCTTCAACGAGATCGGTAACGTCGACGTCACCGGGACCAGCAAGGGCCGGGGCTTCACGGGCGTCATCAAGCGGCACGGGTTCAAGGGGCTCCGGGCTACCCACGGCGTCAAGCGGATGCACCGGCACCCCGGTTCGTCCGGTCCCAGCGCCGACCCGTCTCACACGCGCAAGGGCATCAAGAAGCCCGGACAGCATGGCAACGCCCGGACCACCGTCAAGAATCTGAAGGTGGTCCGCGTCGACCCGACGAACAACCTGCTCTTGATCAAGGGGGCGGTCCCCGGGCCCAACGGCGGTTACCTGACCATCCGGCAAACCAACAAGGTCTGAGCGAACCGATGGCCCCGGGCCTGGGAGACCGGCCTGGGACTGATGGGGCGATCGGGGAGTATACCCATATGCTGAGCATTCCCGTCTACAACGCCGCCGGCGAGAAGGTGGCCGAGGAGTCGATTGACCCGGCCGACTTCGGCGGCGAGGTCAACAAGCAGCTGCTCCATGACGTGGTCCTGATGCACCGGGCCGCCCGGCGGGTCGGGACCGTGAACACCAAGGGCCGGGCCGACGTCGCCGGCTCGGGCAAGAAGTTGTTCCGCCAGAAGGGGACTGGCAACGCCAGGGCCGGGGCCAAGCGGACCAACAAGCGGGTCGGCGGCGGCGTGGCCTTCGCCCGCCGGAACCGCGACTATCGCTACTCCATGCCCAAGAAGGCGGTCCGCGCCGCCATCCGGATGGCCTTGCTCTCGAAGTTCCAGGACGGCCAGGCCCTGATCATCGACGGGCTGAACCCCGGCGAGAAGCCGAAGACCAAGCTGGTCGCCCAGGCCCTCCGCTTGATCCGCCGACCGGACCTGACCGAAGCCGAGGCCGTCGTCGTCGAGGGGGAGACCAGGCGGAAGTCGCTCCGCAGGACCCTCGATGGCCGGACAATCCTCTTCGGGATACCCGGCCTCGACCCGGTCTTCTACCGGAGTGCCCGGAACATCGAAGGGGTCGAGGTCGCCCCGGTCGCCGAGTTCAATACCTACGACATCCTCAAGCAACGCTACCTGGTGCTGACCCGCGAGGCGCTGGCCGTCCTCAAGGAACGGGCGAAGCAGAAGCCGTCCCGCAAACCGGACGCGACGCACCCGTCGGCCCCCTCGGAGGTTTGAGATCCAGCCATGGTCACGCTTTATCGCCCGCCCGTCTATGTCCGCTCCGGCCCGGCCCTCGAACCTTACCAGGTGGTCCTCCGCCCCCTGATCACCGAGAAGGCGACCCACCTCTCGGAGCGGCACAACGCCTACACCTTCGAGGTGAACCATAAGGCGAACAAGACCGAGATCAAGGAGGCCGTCGAGGTCCTCTTCAACGTCAAGGTCGCCGACGTCCGCACCCAGAACCGACGAGGCAAGCTCCGCCGCTACCGGCTCAAGGTCGGCCGGATGCGGAACTGGAAAAAGGCCATCGTCTCGCTCCACGACGATTATCGTATCGACTTCTATTGATCTGATCCGACCGAATCGAACCGACGGCCCCGCCAAAGCTTGCCCGGGACTGGTGCCGCCGGACCATGACGCCTTCCGGGCGTAAGGGCCGAGCAAAGGACGCGTTCTCGATGGGTATTCGCCACTACAAGCCGACCAGCCCCGGGCGACGCAACGCCACGGTCAGCGACTTCTCCGAGTTGACCGACAAGAACAAGAAGCCCGAGAAGAGCCTGACCGAGCCGCTCCGCAAGACCGGCGGCCGGAACAACCAGGGGTTCATCACCGCTAGGCACCGCGGCGGCGGCCACAAGCGGATGTACCGGATCATCGACTTCAAGCGGAACGACAAGGACGGGATCCCCGCCCTGGTCACCCATATCGAGTACGACCCGAACCGCTCGGCCCGGATCGCCCTCCTGGTCTTCCCCGACGGCGTGAAGCGGTACATCATCGCCCCCGAAGGACTCAAGGCGGGGATGACTGTCACCAGTGGCCCTACCGCCGAGCCGAAGGTCGGCAACTGCTTGCCGCTCTCGAGGATCCCGACCGGCCTGTCGATTCACAACCTGGAGATGCAGCCGGGCGGCGGGGCCAAGCTCTGCCGGTCCGCGGGCGTCGGGGCGACCTTGACGGCCAGGGAAGGGACCTGGGCGCAGATCACCCTCCCCTCGGGTGAAGTCCGCCGGATGCCCGCCGCCTGCCGGGCGACGATCGGCATGGTGGGCAACTCCGATCACATGAACATCGTCCTGGGCAAGGCCGGCCGGAAGCGCTGGCTGGGCCGGAGGCCGCACGTCCGGGGCGTCGCGATGAACCCGGTCGACCACCCGATGGGTGGCGGCGAGGGCCGGACTTCGGGCGGCCGGAACCCGTGCTCGCCGACCGGCAAGCTCGCCAAGGGCGGCAAGACCCGCCGCCGCCGGAAGCCGTCGAACTCGGCGATTATCCGCCGCCGCAAGAGCGTCCGCTACGGTCAGCTCAAGGTCTGATCGCCTCGCAACATGATCCATCGTCGTTGAATCCAGGGTACGAAGCAGGACAACACCGCCCCGTCGCCAGAGGCGGGGCGTATGACCCCGAGGGGTCGGGGACCGGAGATCCATGGGACGCTCGTTGAAGAAGGGGCCGTACGTCGTCGAGCGGCTGCTCGAGAAGGTGTACCGGACCGAGACCAGCGGGAACCGCGAGCCGATCAAGACCTGGGCCCGCGCCTGCACCATCGTGCCCGAGTTCATCGGCAAGAATTTCGCCATCCACAACGGGCGGAACTTCATCAAGCTGTATGTGACCGAGGACATGGTCGGCCACAAGCTCGGCGAGTTCGCCCCGACCCGGACCTTCCGCGGGCACGGCGGCAAGGCGGGCAAGGGCGGCAAGAGATAAATCATCGTCGGTTCGACCGGGACTCGGGACTTATCGTTTCCGCCTGGTCAGGAATTTCGAGTCGCGAGTCCTTAGCGAGAGCGTCGCATGCCGTCCTACACAGCTACACACCGATTCGCCCGGACCTCGGTGAGGAAGCTCCGGCCCATCCTCAACCTGATCCGCGGCAAGTACGCGGATGACGCCGTCGACATCCTCAAGTGGATGCCCAACCGAGGCGCCCGGATGATCGAGCAGGTGCTCAAGAGCGCGATGGCCAACGCCGAGGACAAGGGCGTGCGGAACGTCGGCGACCTGATCGTCTCGGAGATCCGGGGCGACGGCGGGCCGATGTTCAAGCGGCTGATGCCCAGGGCCCGGGGCATGGCTTACATGATCCGCCGCCGCAGCTCCCACATCGTCATCCACCTCGCCGACCTGGAAACCTACCTGTCGCGCGGTGCGACCCCGGTCGGTGCCGAAGCGGACCAGGACTAAACCAAGGAACACCCGATGGGCCAGAAGATCAATCCGACCGGCTTCCGGGTCGGCATCATGGAAGACTGGCGGAGCCGCTGGTATGCCTCGAAGCACGAGTTCTCCGACCTCCTGGTCGAGGACTTCAAGATCCGCAAATTCATCAAGGGGAAGTACAGCTACGCCGGGATTCCCCGGATCGAGATCGAGCGGACCCGCGACGCCGTCACCGTCCTGCTGTTCACCGCCAGGCCCGGCGTGATCATCGGCCGCAAAGGGGCCGAGGTCGAGAAGCTCCAGGAGGAGCTCCAGACCCTCACCGGCCGGCGGATCGAGATCAAGATCCAGGAAGTCACCCGGCCCGAGCTCGAGGCCCAGCTGATCAGCGAGGACATCGCCGAGCAGCTCAAGAAGCGGTCGAGCTTCCGGCGGACGATGAAGCGGGCGCTCGAGCAGACGATGGACGGCGGGGCCCGAGGGGTCAAGATCCAGCTGTCGGGCCGCCTCGGCGGCTCGGAGATGTCCAGGACCGAGGTCGCCAACCTCGGGTCGATCCCCCTGAGCACCCTCCGTGCCAAGATCGACTATGGGTTCTCGGAAGCCAAGACGGCTCAGGGCCACATCGGCATCAAGGTATGGGTCAACCAAGGCGATCATTTGAAGGTGGAGGGGACGTCCGATGCCGCTGATGCCCAAGCGAGTCAAGTACCGAAAAAGCCAAAAAGGCCGCGTAAGAGGTAACGCGACCCGGGGCAACTACGTTGCCTTCGGCGAGTTCGGCCTCCAGACGCTCGAGCCCGGCAAGATCAGCGCCCAGACCATCGAGGCGGGCCGGATCGTGGGCAGCCAGTCCGTCAAGGGCGGCGGCAAGCTCTACATCCGCATCTTCCCGCACAAGAGCGTCACCTCGATCCCGGCCGAGACCCGGATGGGCAAGGGCAAGGGCGAAGTCGAATACTGGGCGGCCGTCGTCAAGCCCGGCACCGTCCTCTTCGAACTCGGCGGCGTCAGCGAGGAAGTCGCCCGGGCGACCTTCGCCAGGGTCGCCTACAAGCTCCCCGTCCGCTGCCGGTTCGTCAGCCGTCGCCCGACCCTCTGACCCGGCCCGATCGGTCGACCGAAGGATCCCGCCATGAGCAAAGCCTCCGAACTCCGCGAGCAGACCGAGGAGCAGCTCGACCTGCTCCTCAAGGAAACCCAGACGAGCCTTTTCCGGCTCCGGCTCCAGAGCGAGACCGAACGCCTGGAAGCCCCCAGCGAGATCATCAAGGCCAAGCGCGAGATCGCCCGGATCAAGACGATCCTCCGGCTCCGCGAGATCGACCGGGAACGGGCAAGCGTCGCCGCCCCGACCCCTTAATTTCTTTTCTTCCCCGGTGCCATGCCGATGAGCCAGCCGACCGCCACCCCCGAGACCCCGGCCCGGAGCCGTCGCAAGACGGAGATCGGGATCGTGACCTCCGACAAGATGGACAAGACGCGACGGGTCGAGGTCGAGCGCCTCTTCCCGCACCCCAAATACGGCAAGTACTTGAAGCGGCGGACCGTCTGTCATGCCCACGACGAGGGGAACACCACCCACGTCGGCGATATCGTCGAGATCATGGAGACCCGCCCCTTATCGAAGCTGAAGCGGTGGCGGGTCGTCCGCATCGTCCGCCCGGGTGCCCAGCAGGCCCTCGCCGGCGAAGGCGAGGCCGCCAAGGCCGCCACCGAAGCTTGACCCCGGAACGACCCTCCGCGTCCGGTTCATCCCCCGCGAGCCCCGGCCCGTCCCGATCGGGCTGGCCGCGGCTCGACCCCGATTCGCCACCAGCCTTTCAACCGCCGGGTGTCCCATGATCCAGATGCAGACGCGGCTCGACGTGGCCGACAACACCGGGGCCAAAGAAGTCATGTGCTTCAAGGTCCTCGGTGGCAGCGCTTCCCACTACAAGAGGCGAATCGCCGGCCTCGGCGACGTGATCATCGCCAGCGTGAAGAAGGCCAGCCCTGGCGGCGACGTCAAGGCCGGCGACGTGGTCCGCTGCGTCGTGGTCCGGGTCCGCTCCTCGACCCGACGGCCCGACGGCTCCTACGTGAAGTTCGACCGCAATGCCGTCGTCCTGATCGACAACGACAAGAATCCCCGCGGGACCCGGATCTTCGGCGCGATCGCCCGGGAACTCCGCGACCGCCAGTTCATGAAGATCATCAGCCTGGCCGCCGAGGTGGTCTGACCCCGGCCCTCCATTCCCACGACCCCACGACACGAGCCTTGCCATGAACATCCGCAAAGACGACCAGGTCGAGGTGATCACCGGCGACGACAAGGGCACCCCTTCCGCCCGGACGATCGCCAAGGTCCTCCGCGTCCTCCCCGAGAAGAACAAGATCGTCGTCGAGGGGGTCAACCGGGTCTACAAGCACCTCAAGCCGAGCGCCAAGAACCAGCAGGGGGGCCGGCTCTCCAAGGAGATGCCGATCGCCGTCTCCAACGTCATGCTTTATTGCCCGGCCTGCAACCGGGGCGTCCGCGTCGGCCATCGGTTCACCGACGAGGGGCGCAAGCAGCGCTACTGCAAGTCGTGCTCGGCCAGCCTCGGCGACCTCGGCCCGACCAAGGCTGCCAAGGCGTCCCAGAAGGCTTGATCGCCTCCGCTGACCCTCGGATCCCCGTTCCCCTTAGGCTCGATTGGCCGCTCGCCCGGTCGCGACGGAGAAGGTGACGTTCATGGCTCGCTTGATGGATCACTACAACACGACGGTCGCGGCCGAGCTGGCGACCAAGTTCGGCGTCACCAACAAGATGGCGATCCCCAAGCTGGAGAAGATCGTCATCAACATGGGCGTCGGCCGGGCGACCCAGGACAAGGCCCTCATGGACGCCGCGGTCGACAGCCTGACCAAGATCGCCGGCCAGAAGCCGATGGTCACCAAGGCCAAGACCTCGGTCGCCGGGTTCCGGCTCCGCGAGGGGAACGAGATCGGCTGCAAGGTCACCCTCCGCGGCAAGCGGATGTACGAGTTCCTCGACCGCCTGGTCTCGATCGCCCTGCCTCGTATCCGCGACTTCCGGGGCGTCAACCCGAACAGCTTCGACGGCCACGGCAACTATACCCTCGGCCTCGCCGAGCAGGTCGTCTTCCCCGAGATCGACGCGGACCGCCTCCAGCATACGCAGGGCATGGACATCACGATCGTCACTTCGGCGAGCAACGACGACCAGGCCCGCGAACTCCTCCGCGCCTTCGGGATGCCCTTCCGGGCACCCAAGGTCAAGGGCGACCCCAAGTAATCCGACCGATCGACCGACGAGTCCCGAACCGCAGCCAACGGACCCTGGTGAGCCATGTCGACCAAAGCCCAGATGATCCGCTCGCAGACGCCTCGCAAGTTCGCGGTCCAGCACCGCAACCGCTGCAAGCTCTGCGGC
>JAABUK010004013.1_pt1 | contig 24399 bp, 15 predicted proteins | sample 5559141 | NCBI WGS metagenome assembly JAABUK01 (sample SAMN10711869, study PRJNA513367) | rock metagenome | isolation source: Antarctica rocks | place: Antarctica: Victoria Land, Pudding Butte nord | collected 2016-01-03 | reverse complement strand
TAGCGGCAGAAGATCTATCCGCGGAACATCGCTCAGATGTAGAGATCACCGGACACATTTTCAAGCCTTTGGAATTGCCCTCGCCAGGGCTGGAACAGCTTCACGTACCTGCCGGCTTCCGCATTGAGAAATTCGCCGATAACAAAGGCAACGCCAGGCTTCTAACGGTGGGGCCGGATGGCTCGGTTTACGTAACGCGGCGAGAGCAGGGAGACGTTCTGATGTTTCGCGTAGGAACCAACGGGCTTGCCTCAGCCGCGCCCGTGCGTGTTGCCAGCCGCTCAGGACTGCACGGACTTGCAATCTCCAAGGGCAAGGTTTATCTGGCCACCGTGCACGAAATTTTCAAGGGCGATCTTCTGCCCGACGGCACCTTCGGTCCTCTTGAGATGATCATTCACAACCTGCCCGACGCCGGCCAGCACAATACGCGCACGGTTCAGATTGGGCCTGACGACATGATGTATATCGGAGTCGGTTCAACTTGCAACGAGTGCACAGAACCGAATGCGGAAAATGCGACGTTGTTGCGGAGCACACTCGATGGAAAATCCCGCTCGATATTTGCCTCAGGCCTGCGCGACACCATTGGCTGGGCTTGGCAACCGCAGACGGGTGAATTGTGGGGCATGGATCATGGCATCGATTGGCTTGGCGATAACAGCCAGCCGGAGGAGTTGAACCATATTGAAAAAGGCAAGCGGTATGGCTGGCCTTACTTGTATGCCGATAACCAGATAAATGCTCACGTGGATCCGCCCGGCGGCATTTCAAAATCCGAGTGGGCCAAAATCAGCACACCCATGGCCATGGGCTACACGGCGCATTCCGCCCCCATGCAGCTTTCTTTTTACAACGGCTCGCAATTTCCCGCGGAGTTTCAGGGCGACGCCTTTATCTCAATGCGTGGATCCTGGAACCGTAAACCGGCTTCGGGGTATGAAGTGGTTCGCATCCGTTTCCGCAATGGTGCGGCAGTAGCCTTTGAGCCTTTCGTCACTGGATTCGTAACCGACAAGGGCGAGTACGGAAGGTTATGCGGCAACGCGGTGGCGAAAGATGGCTCGCTGCTCTTTACTGACGATCGCAATGGGGTAATTTATCGCGTCAGCTACACGGGCGGCAATGCCGGGACTATGCGGACTCTAAGCGTGCCCAGCCAACCCATGACGCAGCAAAACAAGGTGGGCGTCAAAACGGATATCGCCGTGGCAAGCCCTCAAACACAGACGGCCGGAAGGCTTACGGTCACCTCACCAGCGTTGCGGGACGGCGCGTCAATCCCGCCAGTTTATTCAGCCTACGATCAGAATGCCAGCATCCCGCTCAGTTGGACGGCTGGCCCGGCTGGTACTCAAAGCTACGTCATTCTCATGGAAGATCCGGACGCAAAAACCACTCCGTTACCGGTGATTCATTGGGTGGTGTGGAACATCCCGGCGAATTTGACAAGTCTGCGTGAAGGTCTGCAGGCGGCGGATCGGCTGACGGAGCCGGATGGAGGCATGCGGCAAGGCGAAAACTCAACCGGCAAGGCAGGTTATCAAGGTCCGCGCCCACCTGAGGGCGACCCCGCGCATCGCTATCACGTGCAGGTTTTTGCGGTAGATCGGAAGCTTGATCTGCCAGCCGGATCGAAGAGGGATGACGTCCTGGCGGCATTAGCCGGGCATGTGCTGGCGAAGGGACAATTGCAAGGTACATTCGCAAGGCCTGACCGGCCTAAGAAGCCCTGACACTCAAGTCTTTGGCTGTTTGATATCGTAATAGGCCAATGCGCTTCCTTCTGCTTTTTACCTTTTCCACTGTTCTCTTCGGACAAGCCGCGCCAATAGCCGCGATGGATGTAGAGTATTCGGCCGTAGGCCAGCGAGTAGCGATGGATATTTATCGTCCGGCTGACGATGCAATCCATCCGGCTGTTTTGTTAGTGCATGGGGGAGGGTTCCGCGCGGGTAATCGGTCCAGCTATACGAAACTGGCGGCTCGGCTGGCGCAGCACGGTTATGTTGCAGCTACCGCTTCTTACCGCTTCGCGCCGCAATTTCCGTTCCCTGCTGCCGTGCACGATGTAAAAGCAGCCGTTCGTTTTCTTCGCGCCAACGCGAAACAGTATCATTTAGATCCCGACCGCATCGGTGCTGCTGGTGGGAGTGCGGGAGGCCATCTGGTCCTCTTTCTCGGGCTGACAGCCGGCGTTCCGGAATTTGAAGGCACCGGGCCGAATAAGGAATTTTCAAGCCGTGTGCAGTGCGTTGCGGATTATTATGGACCTTCGGATTTCACGCAATCGTATGCCAAAAGCGTGGATGCGGCAGTTGTCCTGCCGCTGTTTCTAGAAGGCGACCTGGTGCATAAACGCCCTGAGCATATACGCGCTAGTCCGCTGAATTGGGTGACACCCAATGCCGCGCCCATCCTGGCTCTTCACGGCACGCAGGATACTTACGTCGCTTATGAACAATCCGTGTGGCTGCTAGAGCGGCTTCTGGGGGCGGGGGTGTCAGCGGAACTTGAGACAATTCCAGGCGCTGGGCATGGGTTCAAAGGCGCGGATGCGGACCGGGCCGATACACGCGCGATCGCTTGGCTGGACCGCTGGTTGATGACGCCGGCAGCAAAGTAAAATCCGCCAGCTAATCTACTTCGTAGTACATTCGAAGAGAACGTAGCACGTTTTGTTCGATTGTCACTATGAAGCTGATTGTCCTCGCAACCGTCTTTGCCTGCATACAGGCGACTGGGGCGAACTTTTCCGGAACCATCACCGACCCCAGCGGGCGTGCCGTTTCTGGAGCAACCGTCAGCCTGCTGCAACGCGCCAACGCAAACCGGCAAGAAGCTAGAACCGACGCAAAAGGTGTTTTCACATTTGGCTTATTAGAACCTGGAGAGTACCGCGTGATTGCGGAAGCCGCCGGGTTTCCAATTCTCACGCGCAACGTAGCCATAACAGCGGCCGCGACGCACACGGAAGACTTCCAGTTCACGGCGACCAATACGCAAGCGCAATCCGTTACTGTGACGGGCGGTGTGTTCGACCTGGGCCTGTTTGCGCCTGATCCGGCTCAACGCATCATGATCCGCGATGAAACACTTGACGCAAACCCGGGGCGGCCGGGCATGCCAATTTTAATCCCGGGGTTGCCGGTGGAATCACCCGCGGGAGGGGTGAAGCCGCCTCAATATTTCGCCCCCGGCGTCGCCGGAGATCATGGCGAGCCAATCGCGATGTTTTTTCAGATTGGTGGATTTCTGTATCCCAATAATCTCCCCGCGAACGCGCACGGCAACGGGTATGCGGACCCGAATGTGATTATCCCGATTGCCATCGAGAGCGTGGAAATTGATGGGGCGGCCTTCAACGTCCGTGAAGGCAATAATGCAGTCAATTCCGCAATTGTGTTTGGGCTTCGAGACCGGATTGATCCACTGATCAGGGTTACGGCTGATTACCGCGATGTGAATCTTGTAACAGGGTGGAGCCCCGTGAACCCGGCCAACAAGAGCTGGGTTGGCCTTGAGGTTTCCTTCGGAAATGGATACCTGGACAGGCTGGAACACCGCAAGCAGTACAAGGGCAACGTCAGCAAGGTGTTTACGTTCGGCAAGCATGACCTGACGGTTTACGGAATCGGGTATTTCGGAAAGGCGTTTCAGCCAGGGCTGATTCCGATTGACCGCCCGACGCCGGGCGATACCTACGACGCGCGGCAGCAGGAGGAAACCTCAAACGGATCGCTCATTCTGAATGACATCTGGCACGTGACGCCGCACCGGCAATTTCAATTCTCTGGTTTTTATCGGTACTACACGCTGGATGTCCGGCCGAATTTCGGCGATGGACTCATCCGGCAGAGTGAGCACCGGAACGTGAACTCGGAAGATGCATTGTATGCCGAACGCTTCAACAGTATGTTCTCGCTGCTCGCGGGCTCGAATTTCCGGAGGGAGCGGCCGAGTGCGCTCGATCTGGACCGCGCTGACGATCGAGGCATTTTTCAGCCCGTAACGGCGAACAACTTACTGTTGAATTTCTATAGCCCTTTTGTTTCGGCGGATGGAGCCTTCTTCCGTTTTCTGCATTACAATGCAGGGTTCCGGCGCGATGAGATCGGTTTTGAGAATCAGGATCTGTACCGGCCGGAGCTATCCTTCAGGCGCCACGCCTCGGTAAGTTCGCCTAAGGGGACCTTGAGTCTGCTGCCTTCGGAAAGCGTATCGCGATGGCTGCCTTCCGTTTCCTTGAGCTACGGCCAGGCATTCCATGTGAACGACCCTCGAATCGGCACCACCGCAGTGATGGGTGCAACGCTGGTGAGCAAAGCGCGTTCCTACCAACTAGTGGCCAGCAAGACTCTTGCGAAGACGGAGTTTCGCGTAACTTTGGCGCATGTAACAACGGCACAGCAACTGGCCCGCATCTCGAACGATACCGGTTTACAGCAGGACCAGGGCCAAGGCTTGGTGAAGTCAATTACCGCGACGGCACGGCGCAACTTTTCACACGGGTTTGTGCAGGTGCTTTACGCCCGGGCCGATGCGCGAGACCGGGAGACTGGCGAGGCCACTCCGGAAGCCCCCCGGCTAATTTGGGATTTTTTGGGTACTGTCGATAAGCTTCCCTTCAAGCTTGTGGCGCGTGCTGAATATGAGCATGTGGGAGTAAAGCCTTTGGGAAGCGGATTCAATGCCGTGCCAGTGCGCGAGTTTCGGGGAGCCTTACTGCGCCCGTTTCCAAGCGCGGGAATCGATTTAGGTGTTAACTTTCTGATCGCTAGCGGTTATGGCGGACAGACAGTCGAGACGATCGCGCTGCAAGGAGAGGGGGAGCCCTTTGACCGCGTAACAGGCTTTCCGCTGCGATCGTATATATCGGTTTCCGCAACGTATCACTTCCGCAGGAGCGGCACGCGCTAGCGGATGCATATCCCTGATGGATACCTGAGCCCTTCCACGTGCGCAGTACTATTCGCGGGTGTGACTCCGTTCTGGTATGCCGCACTGAGGCGGATGCGGCGGCTTGCGGGAACGCGCATGATTCCGCTGGTTTCCGTTTTCGCCGCGTTTTCCTTCGTCATCATGATGTTCAATTTGCCTCTGCCTGGTGGCACCACGGGGCACGCTCTGGGCATCGGGATCGCGGCGGTGGTGTTGGGTCCGTGGGGGGCGACAATGGCGATCTCCATTGCACTTGCCATACAGGCCCTATTCTTCGGCGATGGAGGCTTGACAGCGCTGGGCGCGAACTGTTTCAACATGGGGGTGGTGGGGTCATTAGTGGCCTACGCTGTGTATCGCCTGGCTGCGGGTGGGACCGCGCTTACCAGTCAAAGGCGTGTGTTCGCAGCGGGCCTTGCCGGTTACATGGCTATCAACGCCGCGGCTCTGCTAGCCGCGATTGAGTTCGGTCTACAACCGCTTTTATTTCACGATGCGGCTGGCATGCCGCTGTATTGTCCTTATCCGTTAAGCATCTCTATACCGGCGATGATGATCGGCCACCTTACGCTGGCAGGCTTGGCGGAACTGACGGTATCGGCAGGAGTGGTGCGTTATCTTCAAACCTCTGACATCACGTTGTTAGAGGGGACCGCACCTGGGGTTGCGTTACCAACGGGTGTGCAGCTATTGCCAAGCAGCGGATTTGGAGTTCCCAAAAAACTTCTGGTCGCATTGGCGTTACTGCTGATCCTTACTCCTTTGGGGATTATTGCCACCGGTAGCGCTTGGGGAGAATGGACCGCGCAGGATTTTGGGAATTCCAAAACGCGCGCAGAGATTGCCTCGGCATCGGGAAACCGGTTACCGCCGGCGCAAGCACCGCGGGGTCTTGAGAAATTGGGTTCGTTCTGGAACGCTCCCCTGGCCCGCTATGCACCGCGTTTTGTGGGGAATGCGTCCTTAGGCTATTTCCTATCAGCGGTAACGGGTGTGGGTTGCGTGCTGTTGTTTTGCGTGGGGCTGGGCTGGCTGTTCGCGCGGCTGCCGCCGCGCCGGACTGCTCAACGAGGGTTTGTGGAAAAAACGGTAGGACGCTTGATGCGCGCGGTGGAACGTTCTCTCTTTGCGGAAAAAATTGCGCAAGGGCCCGGGTTGTTGCAGACGCTGGACCCAAGGGTAAAATTGGCGTCGACAATACTCTTGATTTTGGCCGCGGCCAGCGTTCGCAAGCTAATTGCTCTTCTGGTTCTCTTTGCATTTGCGGTGCTGCTGGCGGCGCTTTCGCGCGTGCCCATCAGTCTACTGGCCAGCCGGGCGTGGTTGCCTGCCCTGGCGTTTAGCGGGTTGCTGGCCGTGCCCGCTTTGTTTCTAACGCCTGGCCCGGAAGCAATCCACATCGCGGTATTGGATATTTCCGTCACGCACTCCGGCCTAAGGGCGGCTGCGTTCCTTCTGGGCCGTGTGCTTACCGCCACAACGTTATCGCTGACACTGGTGCTCACCACGGAATGGAACCGTGTGTTGAAGGCGCTTCGGTTCTTCCATGTACCGGTTCCGGTGGTGGTCATTTTAGGGATGACCTATCGGTATCTGTTCGTGCTTTTGAAAACCGCGCATGACATGTTCGAATCACGCAGGACGCGCTTGGTTGGCACTTTGCAAGAAAGTGACAGACAACGATTGGCTGCCGCCAGCGCAGGAATTCTGCTTGAAAAGAGCATGACCTTGAGCCAGGATATCCATCTGGCCATGCAGGCCAGAGGCTTTCGCGGTGAAGTGTACCTGATGAACGAAGTGCGGGTGAGTTCGCGCGGCTGGTTGCAATTGTGCGGGTTTGCGGGAATTGCGATTGCCGCTGTGATCTTCGGGCGCTAGGCATGCAGCAGGCTTTGTTTGAAGTTCGCAACATTACATACCGGTACCAGGAGGTAATCGCACTTCGGGGTTTGAGCTTGACCGTGCATGCGGGGGAACAGCTTTGCCTGCTTGGCGCGAATGGCTCAGGAAAATCCACCCTGTTGCGATTGTTGAGCGCTCTGGCATTTGCGGAAATAGGCGAAGTTCTGTTTCATGGCAGCCTTCTGACGGAGCAGGCGTTCCGGGAAGACCAGTTCTCATTTGCGTTCCGGCAGCGTGTTGGTATCGTGTTCCAGAATCCCGACGTGCAGTTGTTCAACCCGACCGTTTTCGATGAATTGGCGTTCGGCCCTTTGCAGCTTCGCTGGCCTGCGGATCGCATTCGCGAAACGGCTGAAGCCATCATGCAAGCAATGGACATTGCGCACCTGCGGGACCGGCCCCCGCACCGGCTCTCCGGCGGCGAGAAGAAGCGCGTAGCAATCGCCAGCGTGTTAATTCTGGACCCTGAAGTTCTGTTGCTGGATGAGCCAACAGCCGCATTGGACCCGAAAAGCGAGGGCACGATTCTGGACCTGCTGGCTTCGTGGGTGGGTTCAGGCAAGACGGTGATTACCGCGACGCACGATCTGGCAAGCCTGGAGCGGATTGCCACCCGCTGTGCACTGTTTGATAACGGAGCAATTGCGGCCGAAGGCGAGCCGCTTGCGGTTTTGCATGATGTGCCCCTGCTGGAGCGTACGCGCCTGATTCAGGTTCATCGCCATACGCATGCAGCGGAAGACGCTCACGCACACGGACATGTGCACCGTCACTAGTGCCATGGTGATAAGGTGTCGGGGTGACCAGACTATGTATCACCGCTCTCTTATTACCTTTTATCGCGATGGGCCAAGTACAGACTGAACTGAAGCCGGAACTGTTGTGGCCGAATGGAGCGCCCGGCGCGCTGGGGACTGAAGATAGAGACCGGCCGGAAATTACCATCTACCAGCCCAATGCCAAACATACCGATGCCACGGCGGTACTTGTGTGCCCAGGCGGGGGGTATGGCGCTCTGGCAATGAATCACGAAGGGCGTCAGATTGCGAACTGGCTGAATTCTTACGGCATGGTCGCCGTGGTGCTGAAGTACCGCTTGGGTCCGCGCTACCACCACCCCATTGAGCTGGGCGATGCGCAGCGAGCCATGAGGACAGTGCGCGCCCGGGCAACCGAGCTTGGTATAGCGCCGAATAAAATTGGAGCGTGGGGATTCTCCGCGGGCGGGCATTTGGCTGCCACACTGGGCACTCACTTCGATGCCGGGAAAGCGGGTGCCGCTGACCTGATTGACGGCGCCAGTAGCCGTCCTGATTTTTTGGTTCTGGCTTACCCCGTGATTAGTTTCACAACGCCTTATACGCATAAGGGGTCTTTGAAGAATCTGCTGGGTGATAACCCTGACCCCGCACTGGTACAAAATCTTTCGAATGAATTGCAGGTGACCGCGCAGACGCCGCCCACGTTCTTATTTCACACCAACGCGGATACGGGAGTCCCCGCCGAGAATAGCGTGTTGTTTTACCTGGCCTTGCGCAAAGCGGGCGTGCCCGCTGAGATTCATGTGTTCGAAAAAGGTCCCCACGGTGTGGGGTTGGGAAATGCCGACGCTGCCCTTAGCGGGTGGCCCATTGCGCTGGCCAATTGGTTCCGCATGCGTGGCTTAATAAAATGACAGGAGCACGGAATAGACATGCAGACACTAGTTTTAGAACAACCGGGCCGATTTGCGTCTCGCCAACCCACACAGCCCCGTAAGCCCGATGCCGGCGAGGTGCTGGTACGCGCCGCTCGCGTGGGAATTTGCGGAACGGATCTTCACGCGTTTGAAGGGAAGCAGCCGTTCTTCAATTACCCGCGCATCTTGGGTCATGAGCTTTCGGTAGAAGTTACCGAAGCCGGTGCGGGTGTGACAAACGTGAAGGCTGGCGACCGTTGTGCGGTGCGCCCTTATCTGGCTTGCGGTGAGTGCCTGCCGTGCCGTAATGGCAAACCAAACTGTTGCATGAAAATTCGTGTGCTTGGCGTTCATGTAGATGGGGGCATGCAGGAATGGTTGACGCTGCCGGCCGATTACCTGCACCCCTCTTCCACACTTTCCCTAGAAGAACTGGCGTTGGTGGAGCCGCTCTCGATCGGTGCGCATGGCGTGTGGAGGTCCGGCATCGGCAAAGGTGAATCCGCGCTGGTGATTGGCGCCGGGCCGATAGGCCTGGCAGTTATTGCAGGTATCAAGGCTGCGGGTGCTTCTGCCGTGGTGCTGGAGTTAAGCCAGATGCGGCGCGAGTTCTGCAGAAAGAATGCCGGAGTGGAAACATTGATCGATGCGGCAGCAGACCCAACTGAGCAGATTACTGCGGCGTTCGGGGGCAACCTGCCACTGTACGTTTTCGATTGCACGGGCAGCCCCAGATCTATGAACGCCGCATTCCGCTACATTGCTCACGGTGGCAAGTTGATCTTCGTGGGATTGTATCCGGGCGATATCACGTTCAACGATCCCGATTTTCACAAGCGCGAAACCACGCTGCTTTCCAGCCGGAACGCAACTAAGGACGATTTTAACCGCGTGCTGAAGTCGCTGGAAGCCGGCTTGATTTTGACAGCGCCGTGGATAGAGCACCGCTTTACACCGGAGACGCTGGTGGAGGCTTTCCCGAAGCTGCTCGATCCGGAAGCAGGCGTTTTGAAACCTATGGTGACCTGGGAGTAATTGCGATTGCCAGGTCGCCTGGGACTAAAAGATTTGTAAGCTGCAGGTTTGTATTGGCTTTTACTTCAAGCTGGCGTTTTTCCAAAATCGTGCCCGCCGCGGTATCCCAAAGAGTGATGTTATATGTCCGGGGTTCCATCGCAGGCAAACTGATGCTGGCTCGGGCTGCCGGGTAGCGCATCACCCGTTTCGGCTTATCGAAAGCGTCCCGCCGCAGCAGCCAGACTATTGCCTGGCAACTGTCGCCACATGCGAAAACGGCGATGCTGGCTTCAGAACTCACAGTCACTTCACGGTTCCAGTTCCGGCGGTGGAAGTTGCGCCAATCGATCAGAGGCAGGAACGCGCTCAGGCTCTGTTGTGCGCGGTGCATACCGGGCGTCAGAACATGAGGCCTCCGATTTGGCCAGCGCATGCCTCCGCCCGCCCCGCCTGAGGCGCAGTGAGCCCATTGCATGTGCCGAAAGTATTCATCGTCGAATGCCTCTGGCAGCGTCTTGCGTTTGTCCTTGAAGGAGTGAATAGGCCCACTCTCGCTATCGAGAAACGCACGGTCACTCGGCGTCTGCGCCAGCATGTCCCGCATGATCGACCCGGTGCTGACCGCGGCATCAACCGTGTTGCGGGGATAATCGATTGTGCCTTCCTCATAGAAATGAGTAGTTGCGAAATTAAGGCACGGGTGCGTGAGCACGGTTTGGTTTGCAACAGGGTGCTGTAATCCGATAGGCCCGAAAATGGATACCGTTTGCAGGTGTGCGCGTCCGTGTAGGCGCTGTTCGGTTTGCCTCAAAAATGTGCTCAGGTCTTCGATGAAGCCGAAGATCGGTTCCGCTGAATCATTGGCCATAGCGGGGTGGATCTCATTCCAAAGGTCCCACGCAAAAACAACTCCAGAGCCACCCCAGCGCTCAGTCGCAAACTCCAGGCGGCGTTTAATAGCATCGCGGGTGGGTCCGTCCAGCAGCATGCGGCGAATGCCTGGCGAGGGACCGCCGTTCTTGTGATTGTACGGATGAAACTTCCACCGTTTCCACATCCAGAATGTATCGAAAGGAGTAAGCAGAACGCGAATGCCGTGCTGCAGGCACATGCCCAGTAAATCGTCCCAGAAGCGGACCATATTCGCATTGAAAGTACCAACGGGACGTTCGAAATATCGATGCTCGTGGTGATTATATTCGAGCATAATCCGAAGCATAGTCACCCCATGAGCCTGGAGCAAAGCCAGATAGCGCTCCACAGACGGCAGATCTCGGCGGCGGTAGGCACTCTGAAGCGTAGGCCAAGTTAGAGCGTCGTTATGGCCGATGGGAGTCCAATTGCCGCCGGATTCAGTTTGAAAATACGGTACGCCGCGCGCGGCCTCAATCCACTCCATCAGTTCTCTTTCAGCTTCACAAACTGCGGGCTGCTATAAAGCGCGGAGATGGTTATTTAACCGGTGTCTTCGGCGATATAGAGCGATTGCGCACAAGCCGAATAAAATTTCCCGTGCTCACCGGGTTTCTAGACTCCAGGCGCTGGCGAACTTACTACTGTAATCATCGCAGTAGATTCCTTAAGAACCAATCAAGCACCCGCCTTCAAGGCGCAAGTACAATAGAGTTTCATGCGCGTTGCGCTGGGACAGATAAATACAACGGTAGGAGACTTAGCGGGAAACACCGCTAAGATGATTGATTTCGCGACGAGAGCTTCAGAGCGTCAAGCGGAACTGATCGTTTTTCCGGAGCTTTCCATCACAGGATACCCACCACGCGATCTGGTGGAAATGCCCAGTTTCCTGCTCGGTTCTGAGGCCGCGCTTTCTGAGCTAGCCGCGCGTACAGCGCATCTGCCGCTTGCTATCGTCGCCGGATTTGTGGCTCGTTCAGCGGCAGAAACAGGGAACCGCGCCACCAATTGCGCGGCGCTGCTTGAGAGTGGGCAGGTAAAATTTCGCCAGGCGAAAGTGCTGTTGCCCAACTATGACGTTTTCGATGAGGCGCGCTATTTTGTCTCCGCTGAATCGCAGGAGACGTTCGCCTTCCGGTCCAGCAAGTTGGCAATTGCCATTTGCGAAGACGCCTGGAACGACAAAAAATTCTGGGTTCACCGCCGTTATCAGCGCGACCCCGTGGAAGAACTGATTTCACAGGGCGGTAATTTCCTGATCAATATTAATTCGAGCCCTTATTGGACAGGCAAGCGGCAAGTAAGGCGGGATATGGTGGCTGCTCAAGCGCGCCGCCACAAGGTGCCGGTAGTCTGGGTAAATCAGGTCGGGGGCAATGATCAGTTGGTGTTCGATGGCAGCAGTTTCGCTATGGATGCCGAAGGGAACGTGGTGGCAAGCGCGTGCTCTTTCGCTGAAGATCTGGTTCTGTTTGAGCACAACGCAAACTATGGAGACGAGTGCGAAGCGGTGTATGAAGCCCTGGTACTTGGCACGCGCGATTACGTCCGCAAATGCGGATTCTCGAAAGCTCTAATTGGGTTGTCCGGCGGAATCGATAGCTCACTGGTCGCCTGCATTGCCGTGGAAGCACTGGGCAAAGAGAATGTAATGGGAATCAGCATGCCGGGCCCTTACAGTTCGCCGGGCAGCATTTCAGATGCTCAGGCTCTTGCGGACAACTTGGGCATTCGCATGATCTCCGCGCCTATTACCAGCGCCTATCAGTGCATGGCTACTGCGTTGCCTAAATCGCAACTGACGCAGGAAAATATCCAGGCACGCTTGCGCGGCGTCACCATGATGGCGTATTCGAACGAAACCGGAGCACTGGTGCTTACCACCGGGAACAAGAGTGAAATAGCGGTTGGCTATTGCACGTTGTATGGCGATATGTGCGGTGGCCTGGCTGTAATTAGCGACGTGCCTAAGACAATGGTCTACACGCTTAGCCATTTGCGGGACAACATGATTCCCCAATCAGTTTTCGATAAGCCTCCCAGCGCGGAGTTGCGTCCAGACCAGAAGGACACCGATAGTCTGCCAGATTACGACACCCTGGATGCGATTCTGCGCGAGTATGTAGAACATTACCGCACGCCCGCTGAAATCAGCCGCTTTCTGGAAGTTCCGTTGGCCTTGACAGAAGATATTGCCGCGAAAGTAGACCGTAACGAATATAAGCGGCAACAGGCCGCCCCCGGTTTAAAAATTACGTCCAAAGCATTTGGCATTGGCCGAAGATTTCCCATTGCCCAGAAGTACCGTTCTTAGCTCTTCCCGCTATTTGACCTTACTCTCATGAAAACTTATCTTGCACTTGCGGCGTGTTTAATAACCGCCGCAGCCGCTCTGGTTTCGCAGCCTGCGCCGCGCGTAACTCCGGGTCCGCAACAGGACGATTCCACGTTGCTGGTGAGCGGTTGGAAGATCACTCCAGTGGGTAAGCACGTGCCAGTGGACACGCTTCCCATGTCAACGGTGCTCACACCCGACGGCAAGTATCTACTAGTGCTGAATGGAGGCTATAATCCGCCTTCGATCTCGGTGATTGATACCTTGACAGCTTCTGAAGTGGGCCGGACGCACGTGCCGGATGGGTGGCTGGGGTTGGCTCTGAACCGAGCGGGCAATCGCGTCTATGTTGGCGGCGGTTCGACCGGTGCGGTTTATGAATTCGGGTTTGCGGCAGGAGCGTTGACGTTGGCACGCACACTCTCCGCGCTGGATAAACCTGCTGATGGCACCCCGGCTGAGCAAACGTACCGGAACTTCACCGGAGATGTGGCGCTTTCGCCCGATGGCAGGTTTCTTTACGCAGCTACCCTATTTCAGGATTCGATTGTTGTGCTGAATCTCGATTCAGGCAAAGCGATTGCACGCGTCAAGACCGGCCGCCGGCCTTACCGGATTCTCTTCCTGCCGGACGGCAAAACGTATTTGGTGAGCAATTGGGCAGACGGCACGCTCAGCCAGTTTCAAACTTCGGACAACGCGCCTATGGCGACACTCAGAGTGGGCGCACACCCTACCGACATGCTGCTGCGGCCGGGCGCGAATGTGAGTCAGGATAGCGGCAAAACCTGGCTCGGGCGCTTGTTTGTAGCTGCGGCTAATACAAATAACGTGTACAGCATCGGTGTGGGCGAGGGTGCTTCTTTGACACCGCTTGAGACTATCAATGTTTCGCTTACGCCTCGTGAACCGCTGGGCATGACGCCAACCGCGCTCGGGTTGAGTGCTGATCTGAACCAGCTTTACATTGCATGCTCAGATGCGAATGCCATAGCGGTGGCAGACCTTTCGGAAGACCGTACGCGCGTTGCGGGTTTTGTACCCACAGGCTGGTACCCAACCGCGGTTCGCGGCCTGAAAGATGGCCGGCTTTTGATTGCGAATGGGAAGGGCCTGCGATCCTACCCAAACCCGAAGGGACCCGGGCCGCTTACCCGTCCGGAGCCGCTGCATTTGGGGGTTCGATCCGATCAATATGTGGGAACTATTCAGCGCGGTACTGTTTCTTTTGTCGATCCATTCGATCAGGCCGCCCTGGCCGGTTATACAAAATCGGTGATTGCGAATTCGCCATATCGGGATGCAAAGCTGGATGAGCCAGCGCCTGCAATACTTTCACGAATCAAACACGTGATTTACGTGGTGAAGGAAAATCGTACCTACGATCAGATGCTGGGCGACATGAAAGAGGGCAATGGCGACCCTTCACTGGTGCTATTCGGCGAGAAGTATACGCCGAACCATCACAAACTGGCGCGCGATTTTGTTCTCTTAGACAACTTCTATGTTTCCGCCGACGTTTCCGCCGACGGCCACAATTGGTCCACGGCCGCGATTGCGAGCGATTATGTGCAGAAGTTTTGGCCTAATAGTTACGCCGGCCGCCGAAAGAAATACGATTACGATGGTGGCGAACCCGCGGCGCTTCCACCGGCTAATTACCTCTGGACCAATGCCAGGCAGCGCGGAATCACAATGCGGAATTACGGCTACTTCGCTACGAACCTGAAACAGGCAGGGCCGGACGGCGTGCAGATTGAATCCGTACGCGACCCCGTGCTCTCACCGGTGACGAATTTGCGGTACCGGGCTTTCGATTTGGAATACTCCGACGTGGAGCGGGTGAAGGTATTCCAGCAGGATTTAGCGCAATTTAACCAGAAAGGCGAGATGCCGCAGCTTGTGCTGATGCGTTTAGGCAACGACCACACTTCGGGAACCTCGGCCGGCAAGATTGCACCTTTATCCAGCTTGGCGGATAACGATTATGCGCTTGGGTTGTTGGTGGAATCGGTTTCTAAATCAAAATTTTGGGCCGATACCGCGATCTTCGTTCTGGAAGACGATGCGCAGAATGGCGCGGATCATGTGGATTCCCATCGCTCCCCGGCTTTTGTATTGAGCCCCTACACACGCAGAGGGAAGGTGGACAGCACTATGTACAACACCACATCCATGTTGCGAACGATCGAGATGATTCTAGGTATCCGTCCCATGACCCATTTCGATGCCGGAGCGGTGCCCATGACAGCGGCCTTTGGCAGCGCAGTTACCACCCCTTATACAGCATTGCCCGCAAATGTTCCCTTAACGGACCGCAACCCGGAGCATTCGGCAACCGCGACGCGTTCACGCAAAATGAACTTCGAAGAAGAAGACCGGAATAACGACGATGATTTAAACGAGATACTCTGGGCGGCCATCAAGGGCGAACACTCTCCGCGTCCCGTGCCGGTACGGAGCATGTTCCGGTAATGGCGAAAATACATCTGTGCTTTTTGTGGCACATGCACCAGCCGTTTTATAAAGATCTGATTTCCGGCGAATACAAGCTGCCTTGGACGCGGATGCACGCGCTGAAAGACTACTACGGCATGGTGAAGATTCTGGACGAGTTTCCAGAAATTCGGCAAACGTTCAACCTGGTACCTTCCATGATGGTTCAGGTGGAGGAATACGCGTCCGGCGAGGCACGCGACCCGTTTCTGGCTTTGGCCTTGAAATCAGCGGAGACCCTGACGGAACAGGACCGTCAGTTTTTGCTGCACCATTCGTTTCACGCTCATCCTGGGCGCATGATCTATCGCTATCCGCGCTATGGAGAACTCTATGAGCGTTACGGGCAGAAAACTGTGGTGCCTTCGATTCCACCCCAGGACATGCGCGATTTGCAGATGCTATCGCAACTTGCCTGGTTCGATGAATACTTCCAGGACGAGGATCTGGAAACCCGTGCACTAATTGCCAAGGGCCGCGATTACACCACGGAAGATCAGGCGCTGATGGGCCGAAAGCAGAAGGAGATTGTAGGCCAGGTTATCCCCACTTATAAAAGGCTGGCAGCCTCAGGGCAAATTGAAATTTCCACAACGCCGTTCTATCACCCCATTCTGCCGCTCTTATGCGATTCGAACATCGCTGCCATTGCGCACCCACATGTTCCGCTGCCTAAGCGATTCAGCTATCCGGACGACGCGCGCAAGCAGTTGATGATGTCTCGCGAATATATTGAGCGCGTGTTCGGTGTTGCGCCGGCTGGGCTTTGGCCCAGCGAGGGTTCTGTTTCGGATGAGGTGTTCCACATAGCTGCCGAATGCGGGTTTACCTGGGCCGCAACCGATAACGGCGTTCTCTCCAGAACGTTGGGCCGTAATGCCGGCGTGGAAGAAACATATAAACCCTGGAAATGGAATCAAGCCGATCATTCCATGCAGGTTTTATTCCGCGATCATCTGCTAAGCGATCTGATTGGGTTCGTTTATTCAGGAATGGGCGCGCGCGAAGCCGCAAGTGATTTCCTTACCCGAATCCGCGAAAATTGTGCGGGCTTTCTCGCTTCCGGCCGCGACGCGTTGGTGCCGGTGATTCTGGATGGTGAGAACGCCTGGGAATATTACGACCGAGGCGGGCGGCCATTTTTTCGCGAACTCTATCGAGCCATCACAGAGGACCCGCAGATGGAATCGGTTACCGTCGCAGAGGCTTTCCGGCGTGTACAACCGGAGTCCCTGACCCATATCTTTCCAGGGTCATGGATTAATGCGAATTTTGATATCTGGATTGGAGCTGAGGAAGACAACCGGGCCTGGAACTTTCTGTTGGCCGCGCGTGAAACTTACGATCAGGCACAGGGCGTCTCTGAAGAAAATCGCAAGCTTGCGTGGGAAGAACTGCTGATTGCGGAAGGCAGCGACTGGTGCTGGTGGTATGGGCCGGAACATGAATCCGCTACCCGTCCCGAATTCGATGAGTTGTTCCGGTCGCATATCGCAAATGTTTACAGGGCTCTTGGCAGAATGCCGCCTGAGGAACTCTCGCGGCCCATATTAAAGGTTGTAACGCCCGAGCTGAAAACTGAGCCGACGGGCTTGGTAAGGGCGACGATTGATGGGAAGATCAGCAGCTACTTTGAATGGATTGGGGCAGGCGTGTACCACGTGGACCAGCGTTCCGGCTCGATGCACGGCAAACGCTTTCTGGTGAAAGACCTGCACTATGGATACGACGAAGACAATCTCTATCTGCGGGTCGATTTCAGGGAAGATGCTGCAGACTTAATCAGCTCACTCGATTGCCGATTTTCTTTTCGCCCGAACGGCGTGGGGGAAAAATCTGTATTGCTTCACCTGGAAAAAGGGCACCTCACTGTTAGTGAAGCCCCTTTCGCAATTCAAAGCTCATTCTCTGAAGTATTAGAACTACAGGTACCGCTAAAGCAGGTTCAGAAAAATCGGGACATCTCACTTCGGTTCAACGCTTCGTTCTGGCACAAGTCCTTACCGGTAGATGCATTGCCGCAGCAAGGATGGTTGGAAGTGAATACAAATAAATGGGCCACCGCATGACGGCGGCCCGATTTCGCGGATTCTCAAACTACTGCTTGGTAACTGAATAGGTCCGCAACGCCGATTCGAAACTGGCAGCCGACGCGGGAGCCATAACGGAACCATTCAAAATTTCCTTGTTGGTTGTCGCACGCCCGTAAATCTCCGCGTTGTCGTCTTTATCGGGGCGCAGCGTTGCACCCGTCAACGTCAGCCCTGCGAAGACGCCGCGCGATCGCGAATACGAAAGAATTTCCGCGCGCATCTGAAGATCGGTCTGCGCAGACAAATCACGTCCCAAAGGTCCAGCAGTGGCTTCAGCCCCGGCCCCGAGAGTAAATTTATCTTCCATAAGCTTTTCAACGCCGCTCTTGTTCTTCACGATCAAGATCACATCCGTTTCCGAAGCTCCAATCTGAAGGCCAAAGCTGCCGCCTTCGATTCTGACAGCCGCAGGTCCGGTCCAGCCAGTGTCACCTGCTTTCCGGCAAGCCGCAAAGCCTTTTCCATACTTACCGCCCACGATAAAGCCAGCTTTCTTCAGGTTGGGGATAACCACCACGCACTGAGCTTTCTGGACAAGATCCTTGGGAACGCCCTTATCGTCTGCTCCCAACATTTCTTTTAATACAACAGCGGACGAATCCAAGCGCTTTACCGCATCGGCCGCAAATAGAGAGCAGCAACTCAAAGTGGCCGCGAGCATTACTGTTCGTTTTAGTGTGTTCATAAAGATCCTTGTGAGCAAACGGAGCGGCTCAGGTTCCAATGTGAGGTTTCAGACGTTTTTTAGCCTGGCGAAATTGCCGTACCCTGAAGTGACATGAATATCGAAGTACTTCTTACGGAAGCGGAGATCACGCAGGAGTTTGCGGATTCTCTAGAAGCAAGAGATCTTCCGGAGAAGTTCTTTTATTGGCTGCCCTTATCCGTTAAGGCGTGGAGTGAGCTGTCAGCGCAAGAGAATCACCGCTCTCTGGATGAAACGTGGAGACTGGTGAACACAAAGGCTGCGGAGTTGGTAGCAGGATTCGGAGGGGCGGTTCCCGTCGTCAGCTTGGGCGCAGGCGAAGGGCGTAAGGATCGGGCGCTAATACAGGCTCTACAACGCGCTGGCAAGATCGTGAAGTACTTTCCTGTGGATGCCAGCCAGACGCTGCTGGAGATGGCGTGTGCGGCTGCTGAAGACGAAGATTTAGAAGTTCTAGGAATCAAAGCCGATATCTCAAGCCCTATGCATGTTGTGCTTGCATCCGATGCGGCCGAATCACCTAAGTTGCTCCTGATGAGCGGAAACACATTAGGAGGGTTCGATCCGATGGATCACATTCGCAACATTGCGGAAACAATGAAGCCGGGCGATCGTTTGATACTCGACGCAGAACTCTATCAGCCGGATGCGCCGGAAGAAGACCATACAAGGATGGCAAAGTTCGCGATGGCACCGCTGGCCAGCTTAAGCATTCAGGACGACGATGGGCAGATCCGTTTTGAAATGAAAAGCGACGAGCGCCACTCTGGAATGCACATGACCACAAAGTATTTTCAGGCGCACCGGGATTTCCGAATTGCGGTTATCGGGCAAGAGGTATCAGTGGCTCGTGGGGAACGCATATTCATGAACTTTCGCTATCGGTTCACTTTGGAAGGCTTTCATTGGCTTTTGAAAGAGCACGCGGGGTTCAAAGTGGAAATGGAGTTTGTAAGCTCTGACGGTGCTTTTGTCACTGCGGTTTGTTCATGCTAGTTTGGTGAACGGAGGAATGGCAGAGCGGTTTAACGCGGCGGTCTTGAAAACCGTTGATGGGGAAACTCATCCGGGGGTTCGAATCCCTCTTCCTCCGCCATCTTTTGTCAACCGGTGTGCGCCGGGCTAGTTTGCTTTTAGACGCGGACGGTCCGCACCAAAAATCGGCTGACGCTCCACAAAGAAAGATCGTGGGTCTTGACCGTGCTCACTCAATGGCGCTGGCCGGTTACTTTTATGGCCACCCGGTGCGGCATAGGCAGTAGTCAAATTCTTCAATCCGAAAAGAGCCAGCTCAAAGCGGTCTTTCAGGCCCAGTTTCTTGAAAAGGCGCGAAAGATATACCTTAACGGTTCCTTCGGAAATGTTAAGAGCAATCCCTAATTCTTTATTCTTCAGGCCTTGAGCCACTAAGGTTACAATCTGGCCTTCACGCCGCGTGAGTGTGTAACGGCGGGCAGTCAGGATTAAATCCGTAAGCGCTTTTTCAAACCAAAGCTCGCCGGAATGGACCTTGGCCAGACTGCAGACTACGCCCTGCGCGGGTAACGTCTTGCTAATGATTCCGCGAACTCCTACTCCCATCGCCTGTAATGCCATTTCCGTTGAAATAAAGTGAACCCAAAGAACAAGCTTTGTGCGGGGGGCAGCCTTGTGAATCGAGGTTAGGAAATCGAGTGTGAAATCAGGCGTAAGATCGAGAAATACAAGGTCAGGTTGCGCCAACAAAAGGGCTTCCAAGAGGCTATCTGCGGTGAGGCAGGTGCCAGTCAGAACCATATCCGGCACATCCTTTAAGATGTGCGTAACACCAAGAGTCAGTACCGGTTGGTCGCTAAAGAACAGGATGCTTGGCATGTAATCGTTTTGGTGACTCTCTGTGAACCAACACACCTTGCGCAGAAAGTTGTGCTGTTTGGCATTTTAGACTTTTATGATTCAGCATACCTGATTCTGGTGTCACGTACCCGTTCCATCCGCTCCGCCTCATTAGGAGTGCTGGTGATGGGGTTTCAGCAGCCGTAACGGCAAGGTAAGGATTGCCCATACAAGTGACAGTACCCCGCCCACGGCAATGCCAAGCAACCGGAGTGGCAAAAGCACTAGCCACACTACTGGATACAGCACCAGAGCCAGCAGCGCTAATGGCCACGAGAACAAAAACAGAAGCAACCAAAGTAGAAAGGTCATCATACGATTTATACGCAATCGGTTCCGGAAAAGATCCGTTGCTATATAATTCGTGCGGGAGCTTCCTGTGGCACACAACGGAATATCACGGCGGTACTTTTTTTACGGATCGTTATTGGCAGGCGCTGTGCCGGCCGCGGGTTTCGGCAGTAAGGCGTCGCTGAAAATGTTGGGGTATAAATCGCCTAATGAGAAATTGAACATCGCCTCCATAGGAGCCGGTGGCAAGGCGGGCAGCGACATTCGCGCGTGTGCCCAAACTGAAAACATTGTGGCTCTGTGCGACGTGGACGACGTGCGCGCCAAACCGATATTCGATGTATTCGATAAGGCTCCGAAGTACAAAGATTTCCGGGTGATGCTGGACAAAGAGCAAAACAATATCGACGCCGTGATTGTGACGATTCCCGATCACATGCATGCCGCCGCCGCTCTTGCCTGCATGGAGCGCGGAAAGCACGTATACGTGCAGAAGCCGCTGGCCCATACCATTTGGGAAAACCGCCAGCTCAAGGATGCTGCGGCCAAATACAAAGTCGCGACGCAGATGGGCAACCAGGGCTATTCGAACGAAGGTACCCGCCAATGCGCTGAGATGGTGTGGTCTGGTGCCATTGGCGACGTGACCGAAGTGCATGCGTGGACGAACCGTCCGGTTTGGCCGCAAGGTCTTCCTGATATGCCGGCATCCTCACCAGTGCCCGGAACGCTGGCTTGGGATCTTTGGCTGGGTGTCGCAAATCAACGCGAGTATAGCGACAAGTACTTGCCGTTCAGTTGGCGGGGCTTTTTCGATTTCGGCTGCGGTGCCCTGGGCGACATGGCTTGCCACATTCTAGGAGCTCCAAATATGGCGCTCAAGCTCGGCGCACCCACAAGCGTCGAGTGCGTGAAGCAGGAAGGCAAGAGCAAGTATTACTATCCGGCGAAGAGCGTCATCCGCTTCGATTTTCCGGCGCGCGGGCCCATGCCTCCAGTTAAGATCTTCTGGTACGACGGCCTGCTGGAACAGCCGGATATCCCTGGCGTTCCGAAGGGCGAAATACTTGGCGATTTGCCCCGGCGCAGGACTGCGGGACCTAGACCAACCGGCCCGCAACAAGAGCCGCGTGACACTCAAATAATCGGGCAAGTCTTCCCTCAGAGTTACTTCGACAAGGTTGACGAAGTTCCGGTTACCCGTCCTACTGAGAGGGCCGCGGGCTCCGCTGACTCCAATGCCAAATTGGATAACGAAGTCGCCCGGCGCATCGCTATGGGAAGCAACGGCAGTCTCTTCGTCGGCGATAAAGGCACGATTACAACCGGAACATACGGAGAGAATACCCGCCTGCTGCCCGTTGAAAAGATGCGCGGCTATGAATTTCCGCGAGAGTTCCTGACTCGTTCGCCGGGCCACTATCGTGACTGGATTCGTTCCGCGAAAGGCGGCGACCCTGCTTGTTCCAACTTCAACGTTTCCGCACCGTTTACGGAATGGGTAACGTTAGGCGTACTGGCGCTTCGTTTCGAAGGCAAGCTGGAATGGGATAGCGAGAAGATGCGAATTACGAACAACGCGGAGGCGAACAAGCTGATCCGGCCAACCGTTCGAAAGGGTTGGACCATCGGTTAACTACCGCAAAGATCTAAGGTCTGAATTGAGTAAGGGCGAGGCTTACACCTCGCCTTTTTTGTTTTCCGGCCGAACAATTTCTAGAAGTAAAGCTTCATAGCTAACTGCACCAGGCGGGGGAAGTTGTTCTGTCCTTCCGGTAATTGCCCAAACGTGGCACTCGTAGATATAGTGTTCGGACCGGGGCGAATGGGTGTATTGGTCAGGTTGAAGCTTTCTGCTTTGAACTGAAGACGATAGCGTTCACTGATTGTGTTGTCTTTTGAAACAGCGAAGTTAAGCTGTGGCTTGGCCGGCAAGTTGACGTTTCCTGAGAAACGCGGCGGGTTGTACGATAACCGGTCCGCATAGGTGGAATACTGCGCGTAACACGCGGGGTTGTTATTGAACCAGTGAAACTCAGTTTGCCCGCTCGGCTTGCCAGTTACAGGATCTGTATAGTGAGCGTAATCGCCGCAGCTATTCAGCACATTGGGAATGCCGACTGGATAGCCTGAGCCGTAGCTAAAGATGTAATCGGCGCGCCATCCGCTGATCAGCTTACCCCCTATACCGGACACGTTTGCAGCAAAATGGCGGCCTTTGCCGACCGGAATATCCCAAACTCCACTGAAGGCGAGTTCGTGCGTCTTGTTGTTGGAATCAAGTTGGTACCGAAGGTTGTCGTCGCCGTTCAGGTAGGAGGGACCGCTGCAGCAGAGGTTAGCGTATTGCTTCCCAAAGGTCCACGAAAAGACGGTGGTGAGAACGCCTCCCGCTCCGGTTGCGCCCCCAATGTTTCTCTTTTCCACACGCATCTGCATAGCGTCGGACCGAAAGGTCTGGCGCGAAATGTTGTTGTCGGAAACCCCGCCCCATAATGCATAGGAATTCAGGAGGCTTTCGCGAGAGAGGGTGCTGGAAGAGCCCCTGCCTGTAGTAATCGGCAGAATTCCCAGGAAGGGATTCGGCAAATTGGTATTGAAAACAGCGGGATCCTTGATGGCCTGCTGCAGGTAACCGAGGCCGATGGAATCCTGTGGAAAGCCTAGGTCGTGACCTGCTGGCGTCCTGCCGACAAAGTTGCCGGAAAACGCTACGTCAAGAACGATCCCACCAGGCAGAACTCGCTGAAGACCCAGATTGTACTGATAGGTGCGCGGAATTTTATAGACCAGTGTTGTTCCATTCGCGCCCTGCCCATAGTTTGCCAGCAGGCCTTGTGAAGATCCTAAAGCTGGCGTGAGTCCATTTGGGAATGGGTTCACGATGGAGTACGGCCCCGTGGGAGCGCCCGCGGCACAGGCGTTGTTCGCACATGCGGAGGGAATGGAAGGTTCGGAGATTGTGGCCTGGTAAGAAGTCGCCTGACTAAAACCCGTTGTGCTGTTTCCGGTCTGAGTCATCGATTGATAGTAGGTTCCCCAACCGCCGCGCAACACGGTTTTGTCATTCAGGCGGTACGCATAACCGATACGGGGAGCCACATTAGTCCAATCGGTATAGTACTGGCGGCGCGGTAAACCGTTAACGCCCGCAAAGGTATACGCGCCTTTGAAAACAGCGGGAGGGTCCGGGTAAGGATACGTCGGGTTAGTAGCGTTATAAGCTGCCTCTGTGGAGCGCCACGCTGCCTGAAGCTGCTGGTTCAAAGGGCTGACAGCGTTAATGTCGAAAGCGGAGTTCGCACGGTTGTACCGCTCCCGATAAGGCAATTGCACTTCATACCGAACCCCCATATTGAACGTCAACCTGTTGGTCACACGCCAGTCATCCTGAACGTAACCGCCGTAGAATTGCCGGGTGACGTAAGTGGTCGCATTGTTATCAATATTGCCGCTTGTGGGGATGCCGAGCAGCAGCGTTGCGACGCTGAGGTATTGATCCGTGGTGGAGGTAGAGCGGTCGGTGGCTTGACGCGTCAGACCCGGTCCGAATGTAAGCGAGCCGTAAGCCTGGCCCGGGTTGAAAATTCCGCGGCTCTCGTAGCGGTACTCAAATCCGAAATGCAACGCGTGCCGGTTTCGCGTCCAGGAGAGATTGGGTGTCAGCTGCCAGGAGGTATAGGGCGACCGGCTGAAGCTGCCGTTACCGAATAGCGGCCCGCTGAAGTTGGGGAGATTGATATTGGGGATTACAGAAGCAGAAACCGTAGGCGCATGTTTCAGCCCGGTAATGCCGACGGAATCCGGAGTAATCTTGAGGGCTTGGTCGTTGTAGCCGGGGGTAAGTTGGATGAATCGGGCCAGGTTGCCACGAATATCAAGCAGAACGTTCGGGGAGATGACATGCGTCTCGCCGATGTTGTAGCCGATGAAGGTGCGTTCATTGTCGGTGTTCCCCGTTGCAACAGGTTTCGCGAAACCGGTCGAAGAGCGGAATTCGTATCCGTGAAAGTAAGTGTAGAGAAAGCTGAGTTTATCCTTTTCGCTAAACACATGATCCACGTGAACCAGCGGCTGGTTGTACCAGTACCGGCCCTCATTACGGTTAGCGACAAAGTTTCCGCTAAGGCCGCCGGCTCCCTGGCCAGGC
>JAABUK010004012.1_pt1 | contig 24400 bp, 30 predicted proteins | sample 5559141 | NCBI WGS metagenome assembly JAABUK01 (sample SAMN10711869, study PRJNA513367) | rock metagenome | isolation source: Antarctica rocks | place: Antarctica: Victoria Land, Pudding Butte nord | collected 2016-01-03 | reverse complement strand
CCACCCTGTACGGAAGCCCCCGCCTTCACGACCCGTCTGGCCGGAAAGCCTCGCAGCAGAGCCACTTGACCGTCCATGGCGCCATCACCGACCGTCTGAACTACTGCCGTGATCCGGATAGCCCTTACTCATTTTCGTTGCTGTCGAGCACAGCCATACCATGGGACGGCTCGGCCGGGTCGACACCGATCATCACTGCTGTCATCTCGCCTCCACCGTTGTCGGGTGGCGCGGCCGGGCAGTCCTACCTCGAGCGAAGCAGACCCCTCTTGAACCACGACTCGCACCGGAGCAGTGGTCGGCGCGGACGCATCCCGTTAGGGAGCCCCGCACGAAGCGGGCAGGCACTTAGAGAGCGACTCGCCGACCACCTGACCGGAACCTTGGCCAGGTCCGCGGCTGCTGTCCAGTGACCAGGTAGGCACTTACTACGCGCTGCTGTTCTCCCTCGCCGCCCAGTACTTCCAGGCCGGGCTGGGCCGCAGCGCCCTGGCCTCCGGGCTGATCCTGGTCCCCTGCGTCGCCGCGTTCGGCCTGGCCGGGCAGATCACCCGGCGCCTGCCCGCCCGCCTCAGCCCGATCCTGCCCGTGGCCGGCTACCTCCTGCTGACCGCGGCCTACCTGGCCATCAGTGCCGCACTGTTGACCGGCGCGCCGAGCGACGCGGTGCTCGCGGGGCAGCTAGCGGTCGGCGGCCTTGGGCTGGGAACCGGCTTCGCCACCCTGATCGGGCACCTCACCAGCGCCGTCCCCGCCCCATATGCCCCCGACACCAGCGGCGTCGCCACCACCACCCTGCAGATCGGCGGGCCCCTCGGCGGCGCCGCGTTCGGCAGCCTCTACTTGAGCCTGGCCGCTCCCGCCGGTCCGACCCAAGCCACCCACGCCTTCGCCGTCACCAGCCTCACCCTCGGGGGCCGCCGCCGCCGTCACGACTGCGGCTACCTCACCACGCACAGCCATGGCGTGGGCCGCTGTCAGCTCAGCACCCACACGGGCACCTGACGCTGTAGTGCGGAGCCGTCCGGCAGGGGACAGCCCGTTGCCGCTGAACGTTCGCCTTACGGGAGAGGTGGAGGCCGGCGTCATTGCCGGGTGCGCGGGGAGAAGGCGAGCGCGCGTTGGCACAGCAGTGCGGGTGCTCGTCGTACTCGTGAGGCGGGCTGGAGTCGGTGAACAGGTGTCCGGAGTCGGGGTAGTCGAAGACCTCGATCGAGGCGCCAGCGGCGCGGACGTGCTTGACCACGGCGGCAATCCACTCCTGCTGGCGGAAGGGGTCGTGCTCGCGGTGGTGGATCTGAGCGGGTACCGCGGCCGGCCAGGCCTTGGCGCCGAGCATCGGCACCGGCAGTGCGCCGGACAGCATGAGGACGCCGCTGCAGGGCCGCTGGGTAGCTGCGTACTCGGCCATACCGCCGCCGTTGGAGAAGCCGGCGGCGCGGAACCCATCCGGCAGGTCCTGCACCGCCTGTGCGGCCGGGCGACCGGGCGCGCGGGGCCGTGTCATTCCGTAAGATCACCAAGGCCGACGGGTGTCAGTTCGGCGGCCTGAGTCCGCCCAGGGTGACGGTGACGATCCGGTTAGCTGCGGGTTCGGATCGGGCCGTAGATGCCGCGTTGAGGGCATGCAGGCAGTAGTTCGCCAACTCCTCCGGCGCGACATCTTCGCGCACGTCGCCCTCGTACACGGTCTGGGCGACGAGGTCGGTGACGAGACGGTGCAGGCCGTGTTCAGCGTCGCTCACGTGGTCCCCGCGGTGCAGGAACGCGGCGAGTCCGGCGTCGGAATGTGTGTGGGACTTGCGTGCGATGAGTGCGTACCCGGTCAGGACTGCGCCCAGGCGCTGCATCGCGGTTCCCGGCTGGGCTGCGAGCCGCTCGAGGTGGTCGAGATGGCCGGCGACTTGCCGTTCGTGCCAGGCCAGCAAGACCGACTCGATGTCGGGGAAGTACTTGTACAGGGTCGCCCGGCCGATCCCGGCCCGCTCGGCGACCAGCGACATGCTCGCCGCCAGCAGTCCCTGCTCGGCGATCAGTGCTGCCGTGCCGTCCAGCACCGCGTCGCGCACCTGGTGCCGGTGCGCGTCAATCGTGTCCGTCCACAACTTCGGCACATCCGCCATCATACAGCTCGCCACGTTCGCGACAGTCCGTCTTGCCAAAGACATGTTGTCTCGATAAAGTCCGGGGTATGCGGCACCAACTACCTGTCGGCCGGTCTGCACCGCGCCGGCTCACAAAGACGCGGCAGGCTCAGCTCGACTCAGCGGCCTCAGCGCCGGAGCGGGAGGCGCTGCTCGCCGAGATCCGCCTGACCCACATCCGAGCCGCGCTCGCCGACGCGGTCCAAGCGGACCGAATCACCGTGCCTGCGGCCAACCAGGTCGTGGCCCGGCTTGAGCGCGGTGAGGACCCGCACGCGATCCGCCGCGAGCTGCGCCACGCCGGCGTGCTGCTCCGCCGCGACATCACCCCCACCTCGACGCCGAACACGGAGCAGACACATGACTGAGCGCCACCGCCTCGATGCGACCGACGACCCGCCCGACCGCATCGGCATGCCCGGCTGGGTGAAGGGCTTCGCCATCACGGGAATCATCCTGGTCGCGCTGATCGTCGTCATGCTGCTGACCGGGCACGGTCCAGGCCGTCACACGCGCGGGCTCGGCGCGCCGGGCACACCCATGCGCAGCGCGTCGATCGCCGGTGCGCCCGCGTGAGCCTGACACTCCGAGCCCGCAAGCTCGCCCTCGTCGCCCACATCGCGGCGTCGGTGGGGTGGATCGGCGCGGTGCTGAGCTCCCTGGTCCTGGCCGCCGCGCCACTGATCAGTGGCGACCCGACCATCATGCGTGGCAGCTACCTGAGTTTGCAGGTGATCGGCTGGTACGCCCTGGTCCCGTTCAGCATCGCCTCCCTGCTCACCGGCCTGGTGCAGTCACTCGGCACAGCATGGGGCCTGGCACGCCACTACTGGGTGCTGGTCAAGCTGCTCATGAACCTGTTCGCCACCGCGATCCTGCTGCTCTATACCCAGACCCTTGACCAGCTGGCCGCGACAGCCCGCGACCCTCACAGCGCGATCGAAGGCAACCCGTCACCCATCGCGCACGCCGCAGGAGCGGTCGCCCTACTCACCGCCGCCCTCGTCCTGTCGGTGTACAAGCCCCGCGGCATGACCCGCTACGGCCGCCGCCGGACCGCGTCCGGCACCGCACCATCGCGTCTGGCCGCAGCCGGAACTGCGAAGGGGAGCATGTGGTGAGCACGCGCGACGTCGACGGCGCGAGCCTGTACTACGAAACCCATGGCAGCGGTCCGCTGATCGTCATCGTGGCCGGCGCTACCGGCACCGGCGCGAGCTTCACCAGCCTGGCCGAGCACCTCGCCGACAATGCCACCGTTCTCACCTACGACCGCCGCGGCTTCTCCCGCAGCCCCCTACACGGTCGCCAAGCACCCGCCGGCTCGACAGCGACGCCGACGACCTGCACTCCCTCATCGACCACCTCGACGCTCCGGGTGCACGAGTATTCGGGACCAGCTCCGGTGCGATCGTCGCGCTGCACGCCTTGACCCGCCACTCCGACCGCGTCACCACCGCGGTCGCGTTCGAACCCCCACTCGCCCGCCTGCTCCCAGACGGGCAGCACTGGCTGGACGTCTTCACCGACACCTACCGGCACTACCGCCGCAACGGCGTCCCCACCGCCCTTGCCCGCTTTCGCGAGCAAGCGTTCCCCGAAGTAGACCGCCAACTCATGCAGCGCGCCAATGCCGCTACCAACACCGAGTCTGCGGTCGAGGTGAACGCCGTGCACTGGCTCGAAAATGAACTGCGGCAATACCCCGCCGTTCAACTCGACATGCCGAAGCTCACAGAGGGGGCGCCGAATATCACGCTGCTCGCCGGGCGAGAGTCACGCGGCTACCCCGCATACCAGGCCACCACGGCGCTGGCAGACGTCCTCGGTCTCAGCGTCCTTGAGCTTCCCGGCGGTCACCTCGGTCACCTGATCTACCCCACCGACTTCGCCCAGCAGATCGATGCTCAGCAGACCGCGTGAGCAAGGTAGACCCACACCCGCTTGCTCTCGGTCAACAACGTGATGCTCTGGCCCGACCCGCTGGTGGCTTGCGCGCGGTCGCTCGCGTACTGCGGCCTGGTGGCCAACTTGCACTCGCCGCGCACACCTGGGTTCTGCGCAGAATCATCTCCCTCGGGCAGCCGACGACGCGATGCCAGTTTGGTACAGCTGGTCACCGCCGCCGGCTACCCCTCACCCCGCGCCTGGCTCCAACCGCGCCGCCGAGGTACCGGCGCCTACCTGCATTGCGTGCAGTAGACATTCCCGATGAACCATCCCCTCCGGTCGCGGGTCGGTCCTCCCGTCGAAGTCGAGAGCACGGCCGCGGCAGACTCGGACGAGATGGGAGCCGGCACGGCATCAGGCCGTCGGCTGTGGTCCTGAGCCTGCCCGGCTGGTGGTGGGCGCGACGGTCGGGCCACTGATGTATGGCGTGCGGGCCGTCTAGGTTGCGCAGGTGGACCTCGATGAGCTGGTCTGGTTGGACGCTACGTCGCTGGCTGGTCTGGTCCGGGCTGGGGACGTCACGGCCGTCGAGGTCGTGCAGGCCCACCTGGATAGAATTGCGAGCGTGGGCGAGCGCGTCAACGCGTTCGTGACCGTGCTGGGCGAGCAGGCGTTGGACGCGGCGAGGCGGCCCGTGCAAGGGCCGCTGGCCGGGGTGCCCTTCACGGTCAAGGACTCGTTCGACACCGCCGGGGTGCCTACCACCCGCGGGTCGCTGCTGTTCACCGACCACGTGCCAGCCAGGGACGCCACGGCGGTGGCGCGACTGTGGGGTGCGGGCGCGGTTCTGCTGGGCAAGACGAGCCTGCCGGAGATGTCGTATTGGACCGAGACCGACAACCGCCTGATCGGCCGCACCTTAAACCCGTACGACCCGCAGCGGACCCCGGGCGGCTCCAGTGGCGGTGAATCGGCGGCGATCGCAGCGGGCTTGTCGCCGCTGGGGTTAGGCAGCGATGTCGCAATCTCGGTGCGTGGCCCAGCCCACAACACCGGCATAGCGGCGATCAAGCCAACACACGGCCGCGTGCCCTACACCGGGCACTACCCGGACGTGCTACGCCGGTGGTGGCACGTGGGCCCGCTGGCCCGCAGCGTGCGAGACCTGCGCCTGGCGCTGACGCTGTTGCAGGGACCCGACGGGCTCGATCCGTACGCGGTGGCCGTGCTTGTTGGTGAGCCCAGCGGGCTTGCCCGTGTCGGGTGGACCTCCGAGGCGTTCGGCCCGGTCGACCCCGACGTTGCGGCTGCAGTCGCCTGCGCCGCTGAGGCTCTCGCCGACCTCGGTCTGGACGTGCAGCAGGTGGCGCTGCCCGACATCGCGCGGCGGGACCACACGGCCACCTCGGCGACGCTGTTCACCGCCGAGGTGGTGCCCTACCTGCGCGCTCAGACGGCCGGGCGGGAAGACGAGCTGTCACCTGTCATCGCCCGCGCGCTGCAGGCGCCGGACGTCGCTCTGGCCGACTACCTGGCGGCCGAACGCGAGGTCGAGCAGCTGCGCAGCGCGTTCGCGCAGTGGTTCCAGACCCACGACCTCCTGCTGTGCCCGGTCGTCACGATCCCGGCGCCGCTGCACGCGCAGGCCAGCTACGACATCGCCGGTTTCCAGGCGCCGGCCCGCACGGTCATGCGGGCGACCGTCCCGTTTAACCTCACCGGACTCCCGGCTGTCGCCCTGCCTTTCGGCGTCACCGCCACCGGGCTGCCCATCGGCGTCCAGCTCGTCAGCCGGTGGTGGACCGACAACGACCTACTCGAGCTGGCCGAGCGCCTCGAAGCCCTCAGCCCAGTGCACGGTCGCCGGCCGACGCTGTTCCCTAGCTGACGATCCTGTTGCGGGACGACTGTGGGCTGTTGCAATCAGAGCGCGGGTCGGACGCAGCTACTCGCCGTCGTTCGTGCTGGCCGAAGGTGGCGGATCAGTGCCGCTGCTGTTAGCCCGGCGAGCAGCGTGCAGACGGCTGGCCAGCCATAACGGGTGTACGCGCGGGCTCCGAGCCAGGAACCGGCAGTGCCGCCGAGGTAGGCGCAGCTCATGTAGGCGGTGTTGAGGCGGCCGCGGATCTCGGCGCGCAGCGCCCAGATGCGGGTCTGGTTGGCGACCATGCCGGCCTGCATGGCCACGTCCAGCAGCAGGGTCCCCGCTGTCAGCGCGGCTAGGCCGACCGCGCCGTGGACCACTCCCAGGGCCAGCACGCCCGCAGCCGCGAGGACACCCAGCAGAGCGACCAGGTTGACCGGGTCGGGTCCGTGGCGGTCTACCTGCCGGCCGGCGATCGGCGTCGTGACCATGGTTCCGCCACCGACCAGAGCAAGCAGCCCCACCGCCCCGGTCCCCAGCTGGTAGGCGGGTCCGGTGAGCAGCAGGGCGATCGCGGTCCAGACCGCGCTGAACCCGCAGAAGACTGTCGCCTGGTAGAACGCCGAGCGGCGCAGGGCCGGTTCGTTGCGCAGCAGGCGCAGCGGCTCGGCGAGCATCGTCAGGTACGGCTGCGCTGAGGGTGGCGTGGTCTTCGGAAGCGTTCGGGCGAGGACCGCGGCGAGCAGCAGCACCAGGAGCGCGGCGGCGAGGTACGGTGCGCGCCAGCCGGCCGACTGGCCGAGGAGGCCGGCGAAGGCACGGGCGAGCAGGATGCCGCCGACCGACCCGCTGAGCAAAGTGCCGGTCAGCACCCCGCGCCGGTTCTCAGGGACCAGCCCTGCGGCCATCGGCGCGATCACCTGCGCGGTCACCGTGGTCAGGCCGACCAGGGCGCTCGCGGCCACCAGGACGGCCAGGCCGGGCGCGGCGGCGGCCGCGAGCAGGCTCAGGCCGCTGAGGGCGAGCAGTGTGACGATGAGTGTGCGGTGCGGGACCCGGTCGGCGAGCGGGACCAGCAGGAAGATGCCGGCGGTGTAGCCGAGTTGGGTCGCCGTCACCACCAGTGCGGCGGCGGCCGGCGACGCATGGAGCCCGGTGGCGACCAGCGGGGTGACGGCCTGCGGGAAGTAGATGGTCCCGACCGCGACCCCGCAGGTGACGGTGAGGAGCAGGACCGTCCCCCGCGTCAGGCGGGCCGGCCGGCCCGTCGATACCTGGTGGATGGTCACACCGGTCCGCCGGCGACGTAGAGGACCTGTCCGGAGACGAACCCTGCCTGCTGGCTGGCCAGGAATGCCACTGCGTGCGCGACGTCGTCGGGCTGCCCGACCCGCCGCACCGGGATGGAGGCGGCCGCGAGGCGCTGGTACTCGTCGAAGTCGCGGCCGAGCCGGCGGGCAGTGCCCCGGGTCATGTCGCTGACAATGAACCCGGGCGCGACCGCATTGACGGTGACACCGCGGGGCCCGAGCTCGAGCGCGAGGGTGCGGGTGCGGGTGAACCCGACCAGCCCGGCCTTGGCGCTGGCGTAGCTGACCCGGCCCGCGTCGCCCAGCGCCGAGACGCTGGAGATGTTGACGATGCGGCCCTGCTCGGCGTCGACCATGTACCGGACGGCCGCTCGGGTGACCAGGAACGGGCCACGCAGGTTGACGTCCACCACCGCCTCCCACTGCTTGGTGGTCATGTCCACCAGGTCCGCCGCGCTGGCGAAGCCGGCGTTGTTCACCAGCACGGTCGGCGGCCCCAGCTCGGCGGTCAGCTGCGCGACAGCGTCCCCCACTGCGCGCTCGTCGGTGACGTCCGCGCCTACCCCTGTCACCACCCCGCCCGCAGTCCGGATTGCCTCGACGGTCGCCGCGCAGTCCGACTCGTCCAGGTCGAGCACCGCGACCACCAGACCGTCGCGGGCCAGCCGCTGGGCCACTGCGGCGCCGATACCGCGCGCGGCGCCGGTCACCAGCGCCACCCGAGGTGCTCCCGTCTGCTCGTTCATGCCAGCAGTGCACCCGGGTCAGCGGCCCGAACCCAGCGATGTAGCGTCCGGCTACATGATCGAGTACGAGCTGGGTGTCGAGGACCTCGCCGACACCCGCTTCGCGATCTCCCCTCTGGCCGAGACGGTGTTCAGCCTTTGGACGCTGGTCGATCCCGGCCGCACCGCGGCACACCTGCCCTGGCGCCACACCGCCCTCAGCCGGCTCGACGGGCTCGACGCGCCGCTGCTGCTGTCGCTGGTCGGGCCCACCCTGGCCGTGCCCGACTTCCTGACACCACGGCCCGCCGGCTACACCCCAACACTCAAGGACGAGTTGGCTACCGTCCGGGCAACCCCTGTCCACATCGTGCGCCGGGACCTGCTCGCCGCGTACGCGCCCGCCCCGCTCCCCGACGTCCTGCGCGTGGCGGCGGCGGCAGACGCCCAACCGGTCCTCTCCCTGCTCGAGACCTTGTGCAACCGGCTTCAGCACTACTGGGACCTCGCACTCGCGCCGGTCTGGCCTCAGATGCGGCTCGTGCTGGAAGCCGACACCACCTACCGCGCCCGGCAGCTCGCCGTCGGGGGCGCCCGACTGCTGTTCGCCGACATGCACCCCAACCTGCGCTGGCAGGACGGCGTGCTGCACATCGACAAGATGATCGGCCGGCACCGCACCGCCGCCGGCGGCCGAGGTTTGCTGCTGATGCCGTCCGTCTTCGCCTACAAGCCCGTCCCGCCCGTCAGCGCCAGCGACCCACCATCGCTCGCCTACCCGGCCCGCGGACTCGGGACCCTCTGGGCGCCGGCACCCGCCACCGACGCGACCGCGCTCAACGCGCTCCTTGGCGCAGCCCGCGCCCGACTGCTCCACCTGCTCAACGAGCCCCAGCCCACCGTCGAACTCGCCCGCCAACTCAGAGTCACTCCCAGCGCCGTCTCCCAGCACCTCCAGGTGCTACACGCCACCGGACTCGTCACCCGCACCCGCGACCGACGGCACGTGCTCTACCGACGCACCCCCCTCGCCGACCAACTAATCGGGCACTCCGCGCCAGCCGCGTGAAACGTCAGCAGGCGCGCAGCCGCCGCGAACAACAGGGGACACCGGAGGTCGTCCCGATGGCCGCTGCGGGACGGCCGGACCACTCGGGTAGCGGTGCCGAGGTCGCTTGGAATTGCCCGTTGACCGTTCCAGCAGGCGGTTGGACTTCGGAACGAGTGTCCCGTCGCGGTCAGACGCGATGGAGGTGCGCGGCCACATGCTCGCGCCAAGCAAGCTCGTCGTCGGGCCGGGTAAGGGCGTGGTTGCCGGTTCGGCAGCGGAGCTGCTTATCGTGCGATGGAAGAACGTCGAAGAAGTCAAGCTGGCCTTGGCGGGGAAAGATCTCGTCATCCCACTGGACATGCTGCAGAACCGGGGCGCGGATGCGCTCGGCGGCCGCGGTGACCATGTCGTTCGCGGCGAGGTGGTGGGGCAGCCTGTCGGCCTGGATGAGGCCGAACTTCCCTATGACCGCGCAGCGCAGCCGGGATGCCAAGGAAGCACAGACCGACAGCCCGTACCGGGTTCCCATCGACATGCCAAGGAAAGCGACGTTCTGTCCATCGACCCAGCCCGAACGGTCGACCGCTGCGAGCGTGTCGAGCCAGTCGTCGCGCATGCGGCCGTGAACGTATGCGGCGCCCATGCGGGCGACCCTGGTGTGGTAGTCCAACGGGCCGTCGCCGTCAACAGCGCGGTCGCCGTGAAACGGGCCGTCGATCGCCAGGGACGCGATCCCGGCGGATGCGCCGAACCAAGTCGCCAGCCGCACGTGACGCTCGCTTCGCTTGTGGCCACCGCCACCGTGCCCAAGCAGCACCACTGGCGCGGTCGCGCAGCCGGATGGGCGCCACAGCGCACCGGGCACGTCGCGCCCGTCGTGATGCAACACGAAGCTGAGCTCATCGACCGTCCCGTCGCGCGCCTCGCCGGTGATACGCAAGCCATCCACCCGACCATGACACCAGAGCGCCACGACCAGGTCGACCTTGCGGGGGGCGCCCAGGGTCGCAGACCGATCGCTATGTCGGACGCTGGTGCCACGATCGTCCGGTGACGTTCGACGAGACACTGAGCGCGTACGCGAAGGCGATGAACTGGGTAGGTGACTTGATGACGGCTGTGCCGCAACCGTCCCTCGCGACCTCGACGCCCTGCACAGACTTCGATGTGCGAAGCCTGTCAGGACACCTCCTCGGAACAGCCGAGCGGTCCCTCGGCACCGCTGAGCGGCGCCCGACCCGCAAGATCCTGCACGTGATCATCGACGTTCCCGACACGATGCTGGCCCAACGCTTCGGTGAGCTCGCCGAGCAGATCCATGCCGCGTGGTCAGTGCTTCAGCCCGGCGAGCCCGTTGTGGCGCCATGGGGACAGTGCTCGGCTCTGGATGCGGTGCGGGGCTTCACCATCGAGGCACTCGTGCACGGCTGGGACCTCGCCGTCGCTACCGACCAGCCGAGCGAGGCACCTGCCGGGCTCGCCGACGCCGTCAGCGCCTACGTCGATCACGTGATACCCGAAGCGACCCGAAACAGGATGTACGCCCAGGCACGGCCCTCGGCGGACGGTGCCGGACCGACAGAGCAGTTGGCGAGCGCGTTGGGACACCACCGCCGCACTTGACACGCTCGCCAAGCGATCAGACATCGAGGACAACTGGCGCTCCCGTCATGTGGCCTCGGCGCAGTCATCCTGTCGCCGGTCACGGATCGGCGACAGGAACGACGCGCCGGCATGCCGTTGGGGCCCCTCGACGCCTTGGCAGACATCCCGTGGTGGTTCGCTGTCAAGCAGCGACTTCTTGATCGTGCTTCGTGTGGTGGCCCCCGGGCTTTGATCTCGTCGTAGGAGGTTCGCGTGCGCATGCAGCCGTGCAGGATGCCAACCAGGTGACGGGCGGTCTGCCGTAGGGCTGCGTCGTGGCCGAACTTGCGGGCTCGTAGCGCGTCGTAGTAGGAGCGGGCGCCCGGTGAGAGAGGGTCAGGGCGCAGAGGGGGCAAGGGAACGAGCCGGGCCGTGAGTTACCGAACGAGCCAGACCCGTGCCTTCTTCGGGCCGGGCTGCCGGAGTGGGAAGACTCTCCGTATGTCGTGGTCCTCGCGCGCGGCGCATTTCCTGCAACTCCGTGCCCATGGGACTCGTGCCCGTCGTGTATCTGGGCGGGGCGGCGGTCCCCGCGCGAGCGGACGGCCCGGTGGCCGCCAGGGTCGAAGCCGTCGCGTCTGGCGGGTGCACTTGCGTCTCGTCGGGGTGACGCCGGCGACGGTGAGCAGCCACAGTGCGCGCGTGGCCGCCAGTGACCTCGTTTCAAGCCAGCGTGTCGGGTGGGCACTGGTGCTACACGCTGCCGACGCCTCACGTCGCGCACGCGCTGAAGGCTTGGGCGGTTATAGCGCGCCGCTGCTACGACCACCTGGCCGGTCGGTCCGGAGCCGACCTGTGCGACCGGGTCGTCCCGCTCGGCTCCCAGAAGTGGTGCTGCCGCAGGCGCTGCAGAGGCTCGGGGCCGCATGGCCGCCGGCAGCCAGGCCGCGTCCGGTAGTCCGTGACGTGGAGATTGCTGAGTCTAATATGTAGACTCAGCACATGGAGTCGGTCCTGAACGAGGTTCTTGCCCTGCTTGGTGAGCGGTGGACGCTTCTGCTCGTGCGGGAAGTCGCGCTTGGGGTGCGTCGTTTCGAGGAGCTCGTGGCCGCGCTGGGCACTCCGCGCAGCCTGTTGGCCCAGCGCCTGCGCCAGCTCGTCGCCGCAGGCATTGTTGAGCCCCGAACGTATCGCGTGCCAGGCGGCCGCCCCCGATGCGAGTACGTCCTGACCGGTGCGGGTTTCGACCTATTGCCGGCTCTGGCGGCACTATCGGACTGGGGCGACAAGCACCTTGCTCACCGGGGGGACCGGGATGTCACCTACTGCCACAGCGGTTGCGGGCAGCACGTTGTCGCGCAGCTGGTCTGCGTGTGCGGACAACCCACCGATCCCAGGACTGACCTCATTGCGTCGGTCACGCGCGTCGCTGCGGCGCCCGCCCGGACCTGGAGGGACGGCCTCGACGGAACCTGAACAGGAACCGACCCCGCAACGTTGACACTGGAGATCCATGCACACGATCCATGTAACAGGCGCGTCCGGCACCCTCGCCTCCTCCGTGCTGCGGCGCATCCCCGCCTCGCAGCGGGTCACTGCCAGCTCGCGCACCCTGGGCACCCTCCCGGACGGGAGTGCACGCCTGCATGCCGACTTCGACGACCCGGCATCTCTGGACGGCGTGTTTCGAGGTACGGATGTGCTGTTCCTCGTCTCCGCCGGCCAAGGCGAGGACGACACCGTCATCGCCCGTCACGGCGTCGCGATCGACGCCGCCGAGGCCGCCGGCGTCCCGCACATCGTTTACACCAGCCTGCCCCGGGCAGCGGACCACGTCTCGCTCGCGACGGCTCACCGTTGGACGGAGAACCGGCTGCGCGCGGGCAGCGCCGACTTCACGATCCTCCGGAACGGGCTGTACGCCGAGCTGTCGGAGCCGTTCGTCGCCGAGGCCGTTCGGACCGGCGTGCTCAGGGCGCCGTTCGGCACGGGCCGGTGGTCAGCCGTGGTCCGGGAGGACCTCGCGGACGTCGCCGCGAAGGTTCTGATAGCCCCCGGCGACCACATCGGACGCGTGTACGAGCTCGTTGGCGACGAAGCGATATCTGGCGATGACGTGGCGGAGGAGATCACGCGAGCCGGGCGGCCGGTCCGGTACGCGCCTGTCGCACTTGCGGATCTGCGCGCGGGACTTACCCAGGCAGGCACGCCGCCCTGGCAGGTGCCGATGGTCGTGTCCGTCTTCGCTAACATTACCGGTGGGTTCCTGGGGTCGACGGAGAGCGACCTCGCAAGCCTGCTAGACGCACCGCCGAGGCGTGCGCTCGGCATCATCCGTGAGGTCGCGAAAGCGGTCGTCGTTTAGCTCCACCGCAGACGGCTCGGCAACCGGGCTGCTCGTTGCGTGGCCAAGACGGCTTGGCCCAGATCCACCGCCTGAAGCGGGGCCCGCTGTTCGGGGGGTGATCTGAGCGGCTCAGCGCTGGTGGGCGCGGTGGTCCTGCCGGTCTGCCCGGCTGTTCCACTTCAAGTTCGGTCGTGCTGTTCGGGCGAGCGGTCTGTCAGAGGACGGCCGCGGGCGGTTCGTGCCGGACCTGTCGGAGCACCTGGTTTCAGGCGTCGGTTCCGGTGCGCAGGAGATGGACCGATGCCGTTGTAGTTCCCATCGCCGTGCACTTCAGCATCGAGCTGGCGGCGGGGACCGGCCTGCCGGGTGAGCCGCTGCTCGGTCGTTACACCTAGGCCGGGCCGCTCTGTTCGCCGCTCAGCTCGCGGCGGCCCCGTTCGGCGGCCCTGAGTGGGACCGGGTGCTCGCGGCCGCGAACGGCAGCTCGCAGGCCCTCGCCGCGCGGCACTACCTGTCGTGGCCACCGCGGCTTCGCCATGGACTCCCGTTCCTGACCGACGCCGAGAGCCTGCCGAGGCGGTGGCTGGCCGCCTACGTCGCGCTGCTCGCCGCGACCCTCACGTGGTTCACCGAGCGCCCCGCGGGGGACATGGTGGCACCTTCACGGGCTGGCCACACCAGTTGCGTCCAACCGTCCGGCCACCTCAGCCATCGCGTCCAGGCGCCGCTCTTCGGCCGTAGAAGCGGCACCCAGCACATGCTTTCCCGTACCGCTCCGCCGCGTACGAATCATCGCGCACATCCCGACCGTACCGAACTGCCGGGTCGCTGGTCGTGATGCGTCACCTGCCTGCCAGTGTCGACCCCTACAGCACTGGCTGCCAGAGGGCTCGGAGGTGGTCAAGGACGAGGCTGGTGGCGGCGTTGGGGACGCGGTGCGGGTGGGTGGCGAGGTGGACGACGGGCTGGGGTGGTAGCGGACCGGGCAGCGCGTTCAGGGCACCGGCGCGTAGCTCGGCTGCGGCGGTGACGCTGGGCAGGACGGTCCATCCGAGGCCGGCGGCGGTGCAGCGCTTGACGGCCTCGACGTTGCCGAAGCGGGTGCGCTTGGAGTCCGGCTGCCCTGCCGTGAGCAGGAGGCGGGCGACGTCGTCGCTGTAGCTGCAGCCGTCCTCGAGCAACAGGACGTCCTGCCGCGCAAGCTGTGGCCAGGTCAACTCCTGCCCGGACTGCCCGGACCTGTAGAGATCAGCGGCGTGGGGCGCGGCGAGCAGGGTCAGTTCCTCGGCGCCGAGCTGTTCGAGGTGCAGGTCGGCAGCGGTGAGGGTGGGCTCGAGGAGCAGTGCGATTTCGGTGGTGCCGGCTCGTACCGCGGCCAGCGCCTGCGCCGTGCCGGCGGGGGCGAGGGCAAGCCGGACGTCGGGCGCGGAAGCGCGCAGTCGAGCGAGCAGGTCCGGCAGGCGGTAGGCGCACAACGACTCGGGGGCCACTAGTCGGACACGTCCCACCGCACGGTCGTCCCCGTACGGGACGTCGGTGGCGATGCGGGTCTCCAGGTCGAGCAGCTGCTCGGCGTACGGCAGCAGGCGGGCGCCGGCGTCGGTGGGCACCGCACCTGAGGGAAGCCGGTCGAGCAGCCGCGTTCCCAGGCGACGTTCCAAGGCTTGCAGGTGCCCCGTCACGGTGGACTGTACGTAGCCGAGCTCGCGGGCAGCGGCGGTGAAGCTTCCGGTGCGGACCACCGCGGTGAAGGTGCGCAGCAGGTCGGTCTCCACCCGCCATTCCTCTCCCTGATAAGCCCATCAGCCATCATCGTTGGACGTGATGCCAACAAACGGCCAGGGTGGACCGCGGAGGTGCAGATGACTATCGACGCACGACTCAGCAAGGTACCGGCGACTCCCGAGGTGCTGCGGTACGCCGCGTTTACCGAGCAGGGCGCCGGTGGCAACCCCGCCGGGGTGGTGCTCGATGCACGCGGGCTCGACGACGTCGAACGTCTGGCAATTGCCGCCGAGGTGGGCTTTTCCGAGACCGCCTTCGTCGAGCCGTCCGCGACGCGCGGGCAGTACCAAGTCCGGTACTTCAGCCCAAGGGCCGAGGTGGCCTTCTGCGGGCACGCCACCATCGCCGCGGCTGTCGCTCTCGCCGAACGCCTCGGCCCCGGCGAGCTGCGCTTCGACACCCTCGCCGGCCCCGTCCCGGTCGCCACCCAAATCGGCGAAGCAGGCGCAACGGCGACGCTGACCAGCGTTCCCACCCGTACCCGACCGGCCCAGGACGACGAGCTTGATCGGGCGCTGCGTGCCCTGCGCTGGGACTGGGACGGCCTCGACGCCCGCTACCCGGCGCACGTCGCCTACGCCGGCAACGAACACCTCATCCTCGCCCTGCGCGAGCGGGACCGGCTCGCCGAGCTGGACTACGACTACCCCGTACTCGCCGCGCTGATGGCCGAGCGGGCCTGGACCACCCTGCAGCTGGTGCACGCCCACAGCCCGGTGCTGTTCGCCGCGCGCAATCCCTTCCCGCCCGGCGGCATGGTCGAGGACCCCGCCACCGGTGCTGCCGCCGCTGCGTTCGGCGGCTACCTGCGGGCCCTTGGCCTCGTCGACGTGCCCGCCCAGGTCACCGTGCTGCAGGGCCAGGACATGGGCCGGCCCAGCCGCCTACTCATCGACATCACCAACGACGACCGGGTACGTGTCAGCGGCAGCGCCTCAGCGGTCCCCGCCGCGTAGGCCGACGGTTCACCGTCCCGCTCGCCATCGGCATACGTGACGGGGTGACCATGCTTGAGCTGACAGGGTCGACCTACCGTTGGACGTTCGGCTGACCTCGGCGTCGGGCAAGTCGACTGATGCGCGACGACATCCTGGTCGTGGTTAGCGCAGGGTGCGGAAGAACTCGCGAATGTCTCGCACGAGCGCATCGGGTTGCTCCATGGCGGCGAAGTGGCCGCCGTGCTTGAAGGATGTCCATCGGACGATGTTGTTTGCCTGCTCGGCCTTGTGCCGCAGCGGGATCTGGTTCTCGGCCGGGAAGTCTGCCACGGCGGTGGGCACGAGTGATCGCTGCATGCTGTCGTAGGTGGTGTGGGCGCGTTCGTAGTAGAGCCGGGCGGAGGACCCGGCGGTGCGGGTGAGCCAGTACGGATCACGTTGGTCAGCAGGTGATCACGGCTGACGGCTTCATCGGACCGGTGTGTCGAGTCGGTCCACTCCTTGAATTTCTCGGCGATCCAGGCAAGCTGACCGACCGGCGAGTCGGTGAGGCCGTAGGCAAGAGTCTGTGGGCGGGTGGACTGGATAGCTCCGTAGCCGTCCTGGTCGCGGTCCCACTCCTGACTGCGTCGCCACGACGCGAGCCACCTTTCCCGCTCGGGCGGGTCGACGGCCGCCAGCTCCTCTGCGGTTGGCTCCGAGGTCGCCTGTGCGCCCACGACCAGGTTGAGATGAACCCCGATGAGTCGGTCCGGGTGCAGCACGCCGAACTCGCGGGAGATCGCCGAGCCCCAGTCGCCGCCCTGCGCACCGTAACGCCGATAGCCGAGGCGGTCCATCAACGCTGACAAGGCCCTGGCGACGCGCCGGAACTCCCAGCCGGTCTCGCGCGTGGGGCCGGACAGCCCGAAACCGGGGATGCTGGGAAGAACGAGATGGAACGCGTCGGCCGCATCGCCGCCGTGGGCACGTGGATCTGTCAGCGGCCCGGCGACGGCTTGGAACTCCACGATCGAGCCGGGCCATCCGTGCGTCATGACCAGCGGCATCGCGTCTGGCTCGGGGGAGCGGATGTGCGCGAAGTGCAGGTTCGCGCCGTCGATCGTCGTGACGAACTGCGGCCAGGAATTGAGTTCTGCTTCGGCCGCCCGCCAGTCGTAGGTGTGCCGCCAGTACGCGGCCAGCTCCTGCAGGTAGTCGAGTGGGACGCCGTACCGCCAGCCAACTTCGGACAGTCCATCGGGCCACCGGGTGCGGTCCAGACGATCGTTGAGATCGTCGAGGTCGGCCCGCGGGATGGCGAGGCGAAAGGGACGAATCACCTCGTCAGCCACAGCCCACCCTTGCTGGACTCTCCTCGATCAGCTTCACAGCCGGGATCCTGTCACGCGTCGTAGCCAGTGCTGTCGGCTTTCGGCTGATGACCAGCAACAGGGAAGCCCGGATTACATCCGATAGCAGATTCCTACCGGCGGTCCGTCGTGGCTGCCTGCGGCCATCGGATCTCGTCTGGTGAGCGGCGCTGCCCCGCGAGTGCGTCGTTGACGTCGGCGGTCGGCGGGGTCACCTCCTGAGGTACGCGTCCGATTGCCGTCATCGCGGTGACCTTCCAGTGATCTGGCACGGCGATCTCGGCTGTGAGTCCGGCTCGATCGAAGGCCCTGAACTGACGTACCTGTAGCCCGAAGGCCCGGGCCTAGAAGGACATTTGTGCCACGGCCTGCCCGAGGTCATAGACCGCAAGCTCCGAGCTCACCCAGTCGGCGGCCTCGACGAGTAGGTGCGAGAAAGGTTGGCCACAAGCAGCCCCGCGTCCGGAGCCCATCATGCAGAGCTCTTGGCGAGATGCTGGACCCGCCGCTGGTGATCTGGCTCGCCACGCCGCCGACGATGAACGCCTAAGGCTGCGAGTTGCCCGCCGTGGGCGCTCCCCGGGCGGCCTCGAGCAATGCTTCGACTTCACCTGAGGTGACCTGCGCTGAGCACGCGAAGGTTGTGGGACTCCATCGTGCTGCTAGGCGCCTGGTGTCGTGCCGCGGGAGCCCCCAGCCATAGCGGGTGCTGAGCGTCCCGGTGGCCGAAGGACCAGCGGGACGGTGTCGCAGCGAAGAGTGGCCAACGGTACCCACCTTTTCTGGTGCCGCCGGAGCTGATAGCGGCAGTTACCCTTTGCGCGGGTGGTCGCGGCCCTTACGGCTTCAGGGGTACGAAAGCGTTTCTCGGCGGCATCGGCGGCTACGCGGGGAAGTATCTCCATTGTCCTTCTGAGACCACCTCGACGGAGTCGTCCACCACCTGGATGGCTGTCTCGTCGTCTATCGCGTACGCGGGACTTGAGAGTGTTGCTGCCCACGCTTCTGCCTCGGCCATGGAGTTGCCCGGCATGCCGTCCGGGGCCAGGTGCGGGCAGATGGAGAAGTCGACGACACCCAATGTGCTGTCGTTACCGTCCGCTGGTCTCCACTGGACGAAGTCGTCTCCCACTTGCGGAGTCATCACCATGCTCCCGGCGCTGAGCCCGACCCAGACCGTCTCGCTGAGGGACGGAAGCAGGTCCACCAGCCCGGACTGCCGCATCCAGTGGCACAGGTAGAGTACGTCGCCGCCGGCAACGAGTAGAGCGTCGGCTTCCCTGACGGTGGGAACCCAGAGCTCTTCGTCGAGGCTCCGCAGCGCCGTGAGCTCCAGGACGCCGACGGACTTCCATCCCAGGTTCACCATCGAACCGACGTTCCCGCTGATGAACTGCCAGGGCTTGATGCCTGGGCCGACCATGGGGTGCCCGTACATCGCGGTGGGGATGCACAGGGCGCTCGCGTCGCTGATCGGCTTTCCCAGTAGCTCCACCAGCGCCTTGCGGATGCTGGCATTCCTGACGCCAGCGGACGTGAGCAGCAACTTCATCGGGCCTCCTGAGAACGGATCCAGCACAGTTCAAGGACGTTGACTCTAGGCACCACACGACTCCTCGCCGCGGAACGCTGCTACCCAGACGGGCGGTGCGCGCCCGGCACCGGGCGCAGGTGAGGCCGGCTGCTGCCCGGCCTGTGTCCCGTCCGGCCCGGACCGCTCGCTTCGCTTGTGTCCCGGTAGCGCGCTGCGCGGTGCCTGCGACCGTGAGCCGGTGGCAGCGAGTGCGCGAACTGTGGCGCCGGGCTCGACCCGAACGCCCCGGCTGTGCGTCGCCGCTTCGGTGTGGCGTGAGATGGGGTCGGCGGGGCGCACGGTCCACGAGGCGTACGCGACGTACGCGCCGCCGAGCAGCTAGGCGGGGGCCCGTACCTGTTGCCGGGACCTTGCTTTACCTGTTGGCGTTGCCGGCCGACGAATTCGTCCGTCGATGCTGGTCCAGCGTCGTGAAGGACCGCCGGGGCAGCCGCCTTCCTCGGTGGAACCGATCGCGGGGTCAGCCACAGTCACAGGGTCTCCGGCAGTGCACAGCTTGCGTGACAGCCAATATGGACCGGGGCAGCCTGGCCCTGTCGTGGCCTTCAACCAGCGACGGTCTTCTTGATCAGATCTGCGAGCAGTTGGCGCCGGGCTATGAAGAAGTCGGCGAAGTGCTCCGCCGTCGCCGGGAGCGACCCCGGGAGGGCGTTTCTGCTGAGGTAGTTCCCGAGCTTGGTCTGGTCGGGGAACTCTGTGCTGCTCCATGTCGCCGGGTCCTGCCCGGACTTGCCGATGTTCTGCGGCCCTTCGAGGAGTTGTAGGTTCGGCAGCAGGTCACGTTGGTCTTGCAACGCTTCGATGGCCTGGTCATCCAGGCGTAGTGCCTTGAGCTTCGGCTTGTGCATCAAGGTCTGCGGGAAGACATGGTCGACGTGGTGCACGTTCCTCGTGTCGACGTGGGGGAACAGCAACGCCAGCAGCGCGAATGTCCTGTTCTTGCCGTAGGCAAGTGCGAGGAGGTCATCGACGACCTCGTCCGTGAAGACGAGGGCCTTGCCGCGGGCCGCCATCTTCTGTTCGATCATGGCGTTCGGGAACCCATTCGCGCCGTCGTCGTCTATGGCTGTCCGCACGTCGCGCAGCAGGGTGTCCAGACCCGAACCCCAAATGCCGGGCATCACCAGGGAACGCAGCACCCACTGCCGGAGAAGTGCCCGGTCCCCGGCGTAACCGGAGGATGTTCGATAGGCCTGCTTGAGCCCACGACGATGGACGTAATAGGCGATAGGGATGACAACGCTGTCGGCGGGCAGGGTCGCGTCGGACAGACCGAAGTCCGAGAGAAGGTCCACCGCGAGTCGCAGTGATTCGGCGATCGTGTCCCACTTCTTGTCGAGTAGGGCCATGTTGGTGGCGTTGAAGTTCTTCACCTTGAAGGCGAAGTCACCGATGCCGGCAAGGACGAGAGCAGACTTCAAGACCGCGTCCTTGGACAGGTTGAACCCCTGCCCGGTCGAGTTGAGGCCGTCGACGAGCTCGAGAACGGTCTCCCTGGCGTCCCGCTCCTTCCACTGCGCGGTGGCGATGGACAGCAGCAGGTCGCTGTAGGAAAGCACCGTGCCACCGGAGTTCACCCTGATGAAGATGTCGAGGACGCGTTCGACGTCTTGGTCGGTCTCTTCGTAAAAGTGCAGGCTCGACCGTTCGTGGACGGCGCCCCATAGAGTGCCGATTCGGTCGGCGGCCCCCTCGTCGTTCCCGAGGCCGTGCTTGGCGAGAACCTTGAGAAGATCGGCGGCGGAACGTGCGGCGTAGATGTCGGGTACGGGGAACCAGTACCTGGTCGGGTCTTGTCTCTCGGCGGCGATCTGGTCGTCCCGGATCAGTCGCAAGTCGTACAGGAGACCGGATTCGTTCTCGGGCGCGTCACCCAGGACGTTCAGGTAGAGGCGCCGTGGCGGGTAGGCGGCCTTGTTGGTGCGCCAGCCTCCCCGGATCCGTTCGGCGAAGGAGCCCCGCAGGCCGATGTTGAGCGAGGTCAAACGCTGCTGACCGTCAAGCATGGCTGTCACGGTCTTCGTAGGCGGTACGTCGAGGGAAGGGCAGTGGAAGTTGTCGAAGCGGCTGTAGTCCCTCATGAAGCCGTAGAAGCGGAACTGTTCGATCGTCGGCGGCTCGACCTTCCATGAGAGGAAACCGCCGACGGGGTAACCCCGCATGACGGAGTCGAACAGGGTGACGACCTGATCGGCCTCCCACACGTACTCGCGCTGGATGGCCGGCAGGATGAGCTCGCCGGCCTGAATCTGTGCGAGCGTCGACGCGATCGTCGCGGGTGGCAGATAGCCCATGTGATCCATTTCCCTTCTTCGGCGGCTGCAGCAGCCCGTGACGGCCCGATGCAGCCTCGCACGTTGCGAAGCATCAGTTGCCGTCTCATATCAGTCGAGGACCGGCGTTCGCGATCCAGTTCCATGCAGCCCGATTCCACGACCCGGATCTGGCGCAGCCGCGGCCCACCCCTGCCGGAGCCGTTCGCCACGCCCAGTAGGCGCTGAGCGAGCACGGACTTGGGATCGACTCCTGCTGAACCATCGGGGCCCGCCGTCATCAGAGACCGGTGCCGGCCTGTTGGGACCGAGCCGCTCAAAGCGACTGGACCATCATCCGAGGCCCGTCGAAGGCGGCCTCGGTGTCCTGGCGGGAACTCCGTGTGAGGGCCGCGCTGGACGACGACCCCGCGTAGGTGTCGCGGAACTGCCCCTTCAACCTGCCGATACGGCCGTCGGCCCGGACGACCCGGGCGCCGCGACCGGCTGGCTCCGGTTAGCCCGGCCGTTGGGCGTCGCGCAGGCGCCGCACCGCCGTGACGCCCCCGCCCACGTTCGGTTCGGTGAGGTCGACGTACATCTTGCGGGTGATCTTCCGTGTCGCTGTGGCCCATCCACTCGCTGACGTCTAACAGGTCTGCTTTTGCCTCCCGGTCGAGGAACGTCGCGTACCTGTGGCGGAGCGAATGCGGGGTCCACACCCAGCCTTTGCTTTTGGCGCCAGGGGCGGTCGGCTGGTCCTCGACACGCTGCCAGCCGCAGGCGGCAGCCGCCGGGCCCCACACGCGGCTGCTGTGCGTCCCGGCCCGGACCGCGCCGCCCCGCGGGGCGGGGAACAGCAGCGCAGTGTCGGGACGGCCCGTCAGGCTGCGGTCCCGGCGGATCCCGGCGCCGAGGCGTTCGAGGTCGCCGGCGACCATGTCGTGGTCGTAGAAGGCGTGCCGGGCACGCCCGCCCTTCGGCGGTTGGCCCAGGCGCAGGGTCGGGCCACCGTCGCCGTAGCGCCGGGGGATCTCCACGGCCTGCGAGCACACGTGTACCGACGGCAGGCCGGGGTCGAGGCTGACCCGCCCGACCCGCAGGTCGGCGTGCTCGCCCCACCGCAGCCCGGACGCCCGCAGGAACCTGATCCGCAGTGCCTCGCGCCAGTCCCCGGTGAGCCAGCCGACGACGTCCGCGAACTCCTCGATCGCGTCGTCACCCGGAACGCCGGCCGGCGGCACGGGCCGTACGGCCTGGTAGCGGTCCCTGGGTTCGTCGGGGCGTCCCTGCGGCCGGGTCGACGGCGGGTTGTAGGCGACGCCGACCATCGGGTCGTGCCCCGGGGGCAGGTAGCCCTACTGCCGGGCGGTCGTGCGCAGGGCTGGACAGGAACGCGCCGACCCGGCGGTACTCCTGGCACCCGAGGGGATACCCGGCGGCCGCGACCGCAGCCTCGCTCTACGTCTACTTCCGCAAGGTCGGGCCGCCGGGCCGCCTGCTCGCTACCCGTGTACGTCCGCCATCCCCCGGCGTGCACCCAGCCGCTACTAGCAATACTTGTGTCTCATATTCCGCTTTGGGCCGTGCAGCGGCAGGTTTCTTCATCTTGGGCCGCGACGGCGGCGGTGGCCGAGTCGGGGCCAGGTCGAGAGCATCGTGACCGTGTTTTGGTCCTCCAGCGGCTTCCGTAGCGAGGCAGCACCGTCAATCGGCATCACTTCTCAGGGGCGCGCAACGGCTTCGGTGGGCCGGCAGTGACAGTGGGTCAGCGCGGAGTCCTGCTCAGCAGCGCGGCAAGGCGTGCAAGAAGGCCCGAATCTCGGGCGTAGTCGCGCGTCACCTTCTCTCGCCGGGCGTCGTCCTGTGCGCGGCGAAGGTCACGGTCCTGGGGCGGCGGAACGAAGGTCATGAGCGAGCATCCCGTCGGCTGATCGAAGGCGCAACCATGTCCTCTGCAACGGGCGGCAGTGGCCGCCGCCTCACCGGCTGCCGGCGGGCGCAAAGCGGCACCTATCGGTGGATGCCACGCAGTCGGCGCGTCAGGCCCCAGGATCCTGCGATCAAAGCTCCGAGTAGCGCAATCGGGACCCCGACCAGAATGCCGCCCTCCACCAGAGCGAACGGCAGCGTCGGCAGATAACGGCTGCCCAGCACCGCACCGAGTACGACGCCCGCAAGCACCCCGGTCGCTGCGAAGCAGACGAAGAGGTGGAGGGGCAGAAATGGGCGCGGCCATCTCGCACGCACGCGACCGGCCAGCGACTCCATGAGCCGGACGCTACTGCCGACTTCCGACCCAACCCAGAGGTGGCATTCGGGCGCAGCCCGTTCCGAGCGAGAAACGGCACCCATTATCTGTCGCAGCGGAAGATCACGATTTTCAACGGGCAGTCTCGGCTGCCAGGTCAACAGGCACCTCTTGAATGTCCGCCGGGCGCTTTCGAAACGGCCCGGCTGCGCTTAGCGACGGGCGACAAAGACGTACTCGGAACTGTTGTCATCGAGCGGTTCGCCAGCGAATCCGCCATAGACAGCTTCAATCAGCAGGCCGGCGACGTCGAGGAGACCCAGCCATTCGTTCTTAGTTGCCCACCAGAGCGACCCGGTTCCCCCGTCGTCCAGGGCGATGTCTACTCGGTTGTCACTGACGCTGTAATGGTTCGTGTGCGGCAGCGGTGTGTCGGTGTGCTGGCCGTCGCTGGCGGATGCGAAGTGGTGGTCAAAGGCGAACGCGTTCCAGGCAAAGCGGCCCCCCGACCGAAGCGATGCCGCGACCCGCTCAAAGCAGCGACGGCGGTCGTCCCAAGTGGGTAGATGCAGCAGGGAGCGGCCCGGGCAGTAGATCAAGGCGGCGGGCTCATCGAGTTCGAACTTCCGCATGTCTCCTTCGCGCAGGTCGAGTTCGACTCCCTCCGCAACTGCACGAACTCGGGCTTGCGCGAGCATCGCGGGTGACTCGTCGATGCCTATGACGCGCCTGCCTGTTGCTTGGGCAACCGGGATCGCAACGCGCCCGTCACCAATTGCAAGCTCAACCAGTGGCCCGTCAGCAGCACGGGCAAGTCCGACGTAGAACGGGACGTCAGCAGTGATGTTTTCGGTCCAGGTCCCGTATTTGTCCGCCCAGGCGTCGTACCAGCTCGACATGGCCAGCAATCTACGCGTGAAGCTGGAGCCGCTCGACCTAATTTCGCAGGAGTCCTCAGGGCAAGGCGATGGGGTGATAGTGCCGGATACCTCCCAACGGGGGACGGCGGGTGGCCGCTACTTCATCAACCCGGCGGCGGCCTGCCGGTCGCCCCTTGCCGTCCAAAGTCCCAGCCGGGACCGGTGAGCGAGACTAGCCCCGCTGTTGCAGTAGCGGTCTGATCTTGGGGTCCGACACTGGGCCTGGAAACGCGAAAGTGCCTGTCTTTGCTGAGATTCTTGTCTTGCTAACCCCGCTGTTGCAGTAGCGGTCTGATCTTGGGGTCCGACACTGGGCCTGGAAACGCGAAAGTGCCTGTCTTTGCTGAGATTCTTGTCTTGCTAAGGGACAAAGATTCCAACGAGGAGAGGCAC
>JAABUK010004011.1_pt1 | contig 24415 bp, 23 predicted proteins | sample 5559141 | NCBI WGS metagenome assembly JAABUK01 (sample SAMN10711869, study PRJNA513367) | rock metagenome | isolation source: Antarctica rocks | place: Antarctica: Victoria Land, Pudding Butte nord | collected 2016-01-03 | reverse complement strand
TTCCTCGCGACGGCGGCGCTGCTGCCGCTGGAGGTGTACGAGCTGATCCACAAGGGCTCGCCGCTGAAGGTCGTCACGATCGCGATCAACCTCGCCGTCGTCGTCTACCTGCTCTTCGCCAAGCGCCTCTTCGGCCTGCGCGGCGGCGCGGCGGCCGAGCACGCGGAACGCCAGGCCGATGCGGGGTGGCCGAGCCTGGAGCGCACGGCGCCCGGGGCCCTGCCGGCTCCTCCGGTCACCGCCGCCGGCTGACCACGCGGACCTCGACCCGGGCGGGACGTGTCGGCGAGGCGAGCGAGAGGAAGTCGCGCGCGGCTGCGCGGTGACGGCAGAAGGGACAGGCGAGCGCGTCCGTGGGTCTCACTCCGGCGGTGGCGAGAGCGACGGGAACATCGCAGGCCGGGCACGCGAGGGTGCCGGTGCCGAGATGCGAGGAGCGCGCGGGGCGGTGCTCGTGCTGCCCGGGCGCCGGAACGGTGCGCGGCGGACCGCCCACGTCTCCATCACCGAGCCACCGCGCGAGCGCCACGCGCGGAGTCTAGGTCTGCCCGAAGGCGGTCGCGGCGATCTCGATGTCAAGCAGCCAGGACGCCTGGCGCATGGTCTCAGAGCGCCGGTCGCGCTTGGCCGGCGGGTGGGGCAGAACCCCGCGAGGAGCGCGGCGCGGCCGTCGAGGACGACGACCGAGAACGCGTCGCTGGCCAGCAGGCGCGTGAACCAGCCGAGCAGCTCGCCGTGACGATGTGAAGGCCTTGCTTACGTGCGAAACGCTAGCGCATCAGATGATGCGCTCCTCGGCCCCCGCCTAGCTCGGCATACGCTCCGGGAACCGCGGCAGGCCGTCGTCGGGGATCGGCTCTCAGGACGCGGCGTAGGCGGTGAACTGGTGGGCGCTCGGGCGCACGTCGGGGTCACCCTCGATCGCGCCGAGGCGGACCGCCGCGATGTCGCGGGACTCGGGATTCCGGACGAAGAGGGCGGAGCCGCACTCGCGGCAGAAGACCTTCTCGTGGCCCCCGGGAGGTGACCAGCCGGCGAGGTGCTCCTCGCCCTGGACCACCACGAGGGATCCGGGCTCGAGCCTCGCCGAGGCCTGGGAGGCCGTGCCCGTCCGGTGCTGACAGCGCGTGCAGTGGCAGTAGGCGGCCGCGACGAGGGGCTCGGTGATCTCGAAGCGCACCGCGCCACACCCGCACCCGCCCGTCAGCATTCCCGCAGCCTACGGGGGCGACGCGACGCAGGGCGCTACAGCGCGACCGCCCGGGCGTCCGTGAACCCCTCACCGGCCAGGATCTCCTGCAGCGCGTCGGGCGGGACGGGCGCGTCCGTGGTCACCGCCATGACCGCCTCGCCCGCCTCGTGCGCCTCCCGGCCGACGGCCATCGAGCTCACGTTCACCCCGCGGTCGCCGAGCACGGTGCCGACGCGGCCGATCATGCCCGGCTGGTCGCGGTAGCGGAGGATCGTGAGGTGGGGCTCGATCTGGAGGTTGAAGCGCTGGCCCCAGACCTCGAGCAGGTGCGGCCGGTCGCGCCGGCCGAGGTTGGTGCCCACCACCCGGGCGCGCACGCCGCCCGCGGTCACCGTCACGCGGACGAGATCGGTGAAGTCGCGCGCCGCGGGCTGGCGCGTCTCGGCGACCTCGATCCCCCGCTCCTGCGCCAGCGAGGGGGCGTTGACGAGGTTGACCTCCTCCTCGACGTGTCCGCCGAGCAGCCCGCGGAGGACCGAGGTGGTGAGCAGGTGCGTGTCGCGCTCGGCGATCCGGCCCCGGAGCTCGACCTCCACCCGGTCGATCGACGGCCTTAGCGCGGTCTCCACGGCGATGCGCCCGAGTTGCTCGCAGAGGGGCAGGAAGGGGCGCAGGATCTCCATGTCCTCCCCACCCACCGCGGGGATGTTCACGGCGCTCGACACCGTGCCGCCGGTCAGGGCGGCGACGACCTGCTCGGCGGTCTGGAGGCCGGCCCGGTCCTGGGCCTCGGTCGTCGAGGCGCCGAGGTGTGGGGTGACGACGACGTCGGGGCGGCCGAACAGAGGGTGCTCGGTGATCGGCTCGGTCCGGAAGACGTCGAGCGCCGCCCCCGCGACCTTGCCCGAATCCAGCGCGCGCTCGAGCGCCGCGTCGACGAGCAGCTCGCCGCGAGCGACGTTGAGGACCCGGACCCCGTCCTTCATCTGCGCGAACGCCGCATCATCCAGCCAGTTCTCGGTCTCCGGCGTGACCGGCAGGTGCATCGTCAGGAAGTCGGCGCTGGAGTACACGCCGGCCGAGTCCTCCGCCTTCTCGACCCCCAGCTCCCGGTAGCGCTCGGCCGCCACGTAGGGGTCGTAGGCCACGGCGCGCATCCCCAGCCCCTGCGCGCGGGCCGCGACGAGCTGGCCGATCCGTCCGAACCCGAGGACGCCGAGCACCTTGCCCTCGACCTCGATCCCGTTGAGCTCCGAGCGCTCCCAGCGCCCGGCCACGAGCGAGGAGTGGGCCCGGGGCACGTTCCGGGCGAGCGCGAGGAGCAGCGCGATCGTGTGCTCGGCGGCGGAGACCACGTTGGACTGCGGCGCGTTGGCCACCACGATCCCGCGCTTGGTCGCGGCGGGGACGTCGACGTTGTTGACGCCCACCCCGGCACGGCCGATCACCTTCAGCCGCTCGGCGCGCTCGATCAGCTCGGCGGTCATCTTCGTGGCCGAGCGGATGAGGATCGCGTCGTAGTCGCCGATCCGCTCCGCGAGCTCGCCGTCGGCCCATCCGTCGGCGACGTCGACGTCGAAGTGCTCGCGCAGCAGCTCGATCCCGGGCTCGGCGATGCGCTCGGCGACGAGGACACGCGTCACTCAGATCCGCTCCACGACGTAGTCGATGCACGCCGTCAGGGCCTCGACGTCGGCGGGCTCGATCGCCGGGAACATCGCGATCCGGAGCTGGTTGCGCCCGAGCTTGCGGTACGGGTCGACGTCCCAGATGCCGTTCGCGGCCAGCGCGGAGACGATCGCCTCGGCGTCGACCTCTGCCGGGAAGTCGATCGTCCCCACCACGAGCGAGCGCTTGGCGGGGTCGGCCACGAACGGGGAGGCCAGCGCGTGGGCCTCGGCCCAGCCGTAGAGATGCGACGACGACCGGGTCGTGCGTCCAACACACCAGTCCAGCCCGCCGCGCTCGAGCATCCAGTCGAGCTGGTCGGCGAGCATGAGCAGCGTCGCGATCGCCGGCGTGTTGTAGGTCGTGTTCTTCTTCGAGCTCTCCAGCGCGAGCCGCAGCGACAGGAACGCCGGGGTCCAGCGCTCGATCCGCTCGATGCGCTCCAGCGCGGCGGGCGAGAGCAGCGCGAGCCAGAGCCCCCCGTCGGAGCCCAGGCCCTTCTGGGGGGCGAAGTAGTAGGCGTCGGCCTGGGCGGCGTCGAGGGGCAGGCCGGCCACGGCGGAGGTCGCGTCGACGAGCACGAGGGCGTCGCCCGCGGGCCGCACGACCGGCACCATCACCCCGGTCGAGGTCTCGTTGTGCGCCCAGGCGATGGCGTCGGCGTCGTGGTCGGCGAGTGCCGCCACCGGGGCATCGCCGGCGGGGGCGCGCAGGACGACGGGATCCTCGAGGAAGGGGGCGCCCTGCGTGACCTTGGCGAACTTCTCGGAGAACTCCCCGTAGGCGAGGTGGAGCGCCCGGCGCTCGATCAGCCCGAAGGCCGCGGCGTCCCAGAAGGCGGTGGTGCCCCCGTTGCCGAGGGCGACCTCGTAGCCCTCGGGGAGCGCGAAGAGGTCGCGCAGACCACGGCGGACGCGCCCGATGACGTCGGTCACCGGCGCCCGGCGATGCGAGCGGCCCATGATCGTCTCAGCAGCCGCGAGGTGGGCGAGCTGCTCGGAGCGGACCTTCGCGGGCCCCGAGCCGAAGCGGCCGTCGGAGGGCTTCAGGTCCGCGGGGATCTCGAGCGAGGTGGCGGTCTCGGGCGTCATGGCGTGCTCCGGGGTCGGGATCGAGCGCCGCGCGGGCTGCCTAGAAGTCGGGCTTGATCCAGTCCATGTGCGAGCGCAGCTCGCCGCCCACGGACTCGACCTGCGTGTTGGCCTGCTCCTCGCGCATCCGCGAGAAGTTCTCCTGGCCGGCGCGGTTCTCGGCGATCCACTCGCGGGCGAAGTCGCCCGACTGGATCTCGCTCAGGATCTTCTTCATCTCGGCCCGCACGCGCTCGTCGACCACGCGGCTTCCGCGCGTGTAGTCGCCGTACTCGGCGGTGTTCGAGATCGAGTAGCGCATCCCCGCCAGGCCCTTCTCGTACATGAGGTCGACGATGAGCTTAAGCTCGTGGAGGCACTCGAAGTACGCCATCTCGGGGTCGTAGCCCGCCTCGACGAGGGTCTCGAAGCCCGCCTGGGCCAGGGCCGAGACCCCACCGCACAGCACGGCCTGCTCGCCGAAGAGGTCGGTCTCGGTCTCGTCCTTGAACGTCGTCTCGATGACGCCGCCGCGCGTGCAGCCGATGCCGCGGGCGTAGGCGAGCGCGAGCCCCTTGGCGTTGCCCGTCGCGTCCTGCTCGATCGCGATGAGCCCGGGGACGCCGGAGCCCTCGAGGTACTGGCGGCGGACGAGGTGGCCCGGGCCCTTGGGGGCGACGAGGGCGACGTCGACCTCGGCGGGCGCGTCGACCTCGCCGTAGTGGACCGAGAAGCCGTGGCCGAACAGCAGGAGGTTGCCGGGGGCGACGCCGTCGCGGACCGAGCCCTCCCAGATCTCGCGGTGCTTCTCGTCGGGGACGAGCATCATCACGATGTCCCCGCGCGACGCCGCGTCGGCGGGGTCGAGGACCTCGAGGCCGGCGGCCCCGGCCTCCTCCACGCTCTTCGAGTCCGCGCGCAGCCCCACGACGACGTCGGCCCCCGAGTCCTTCAGGTTCTGCGCGTGGGCGTGGCCCTGGGAGCCGAAGCCGATGATGGCGACGGTCTTGCCGTCGAGGAGGGAGAGGTCCGCGTCGTCGTCGTAGTACACGGCGACGGAATCTACGACCTCTCCGCCGCGCGGAGGGCCGCAGCGGCGAACGCCCGCAGGTCATCGAGGCCGCCGAGCGCGGCGAAGACCGCCGCGTCGTCGAGGTCGGCGTAGCCGTGGACGAGCAGGTTGCGCAGTCCCGCAGCGTCAGCCAGGCGACGCGCCAGGTCCACCCCGAGCACACCGGCTTCCCCGAGTCGGAGGAAGGTCTCGCGATATTCGTCCGGCGGCGCGAGCCCGAGCCCCGCTACCAAGTGTGCCCCGACGTCCAGACAGACTTGGATGGCGAGCTGCAGGGCGCGCTCGCTGCGGAGACGCTCGTCAGGGTCGGCAAGGTAGGCAGCCTGTCCGGCCTCGTGCGTCCCTTGAAGCAGGGTAAGCAATGGGTCTAGCCGGGCGAGCCGCTCATGGATGCGCTCAACGTCGACCAAAGCGTCCCTCGGCGATCCGCGCGCGAGTGCCCACAGCCCGCGTCGCCCGCAGGGGAGCGGTGTCGAGGAAGCTGATCAACGCGTCCGTCTCGAGGCGCACGCGTCGGCGCGGCTCTCGATCGAGGATCCGGCGCCCGGTGCTCAGAGCACGGTGTCGCAGCGCTTGAGAGGCGCCGTTGAGGACGACGAGGTCCACCGGCGCCGATGTGCCCGCCTCGGCGAGCGCGCGATCCAGCGCGAGCCGCAGCCGCAGTCGCTCGTCCGTCCCGAGCAGAGGATCGAGCCACACCCCGACATCGAGATCCGAGCCTTCACGGTGCTCGCCCGTCGCCCGCGACCCGAAGATGACCGCCGCCACCACGCCCTCCCGGTCGAGGACGCGAGTCAACCGGGCGGGGTCCGTCGAGACCGGCATCTCCCGCGGCGCATCCTGCACGAGCCGCAGGCTAACCCGGGCGGCGGACTATGCGGTGGCCGAGCCCAGGAGGGCGACGAGGGGGACCTCGTAGCCGCCGTCGCCGGTCTGGTAGGGCGCGTAGCCGCGCTCGATCCCGGCGCGCAGGGCGCGGGCCCCCTCTTCGTGGGTCAGCGCGAGGGCGTCGCGGAGGCCGTTCGAGAGCGAGAGCTTGAGCTCCCAGATCTCGTCGAAGTTCCTGAACCGGGCCGAGAACGGCAGGGGGGCGACCTCGACCTCGTCGAAGCCCGCGCCGGCGAGGAGGCCCCGGAGACGGCCGGGCGCGGCGAAGCGGAACGGGCCGGGGTTGTCGCCGGGGGGCGGGGGCTCGGTCAGGCCCTGCTCGAGCAGCTCCCGTCCGGGCACGGAGAACCAGGGGTTCTCTGCAGGAGGCGCCCAGACGGCGAGGGCGAGGCGGCCGCCGGGCCGGAGCACGCGCCGGCACTCGCGGAACGGGGCCTCGGGGTCGACGGTGAACATGAGCCCCCAGCGCGAGAGGACCGCGTCGAAGCTCGCGGCGGGCTGGTCGATCGCCTCGGCGTCCTCGCGGCGCACCTCCACGCCGGCCGTGCCGGCGGTCCGCTCCCGGGCCAGGGCGACCATGCCCTCGACGGCGTCGGTGACGAGAACCTCGCCTTCAGGGGCGACCCGCTCGGCGGCCTGGATCCCCACCTCCCCCGGTCCGGCCCCGAGCTCGAGCACCCGCTGGCCCGGATTGAGCCGGGCCGCCGCGAGCAGCCCCTCGGTCACGGGCCGCGCGAGGCGCCCGAAGGCCTCGGCCCCTTCCCCCCACGGCTGGGATGATGCCTCCCAGTAGCGCTGCTGGTCGGCGCGGACGTCCTCGCTCATGCGCGGAGCCTATTCCGGTCGAGCTTGCCCGCGGCGTTGCGCGGGAGCTCGTCCACATGCTCCACGCGCTTGGGAACCTGGTGGGCGGCGAGGCGCTCGCGCGCCCAGGCGCGGAGGTCCTCCTCCCCCACCCCGCCGACCACGAGCGCGACGACCGCCTCGCCCCACTCCGGGTCCGGCCGCCCGACCACGGCGGCGTCCTCCACGTCCCGGTGGGCGAGCAGGACCTGCTCGACCTCCTGCGGCGCGACGTTCTCCCCGCCGGTGATGATCGTGTCCGCCTTGCGGCCGCCGATCCGGAGCCGGCCCTGGGCATCCCAGGCGCCCAGGTCGCCGGTATGGAGGGGACCGCCACCGGCGATCGTGGGCCCGGCGAGGATGATCTCGCCGTCTTCATCGAGCTCGACCCGGACCCCGGGCAGCGGGACGCCCTCGGTCACCGCCTGGGAGGCCGCCTCGGTCATCCCGTAGCTCTCGGCGACGGGGACTCCCGCGTCCTCGGCCCGGGCGCGCAGGGAGGGCGCGAGCGGCGCGCCGCCCACGAGCGCCCAGCGCAGGGCGGGCGGCTCGCGCAGGCCGGCGTCGAGCATCCGCGCGAGCATCGTGGGGACGACGGAGACGAGCGTGACGCCCTCCTCCATGACCGCGGTCACCGCACGCCGCGCGTCGAAGCGCTCGTGGAGGAGCACCGAGGTCCCGTAGACGACCGACCGGGTGAGGATGGACAGCCCGCCGACGTGCGCGAGCGGCAGGGCACAGAGCCAGCGCTCCTGCACGTCGAGCCCGAGCGCCGCCGCCGAGCCCAGGGCGGCCCAGAAGAGGTTCCCGTAGGTGAGCACGACGGGCCTGGGGGCCGCCGTCGTGCCCGAGGTCAGGAGCCGCAGCGCGGGCGCGTCGAGGTCGACGAGGCCGTTGGTCCGGGCTGGGCTCTCCGCCGGGAGCTCCCTCTCCTCGCGGACGACGCGTGGGTCGCGCGGCACCGTGTTCTGCCCGCGCAGGAGTCGCGCGTGCAGGGCCACCGCGAAGTCGTCCGTCCCTTCGGCCCGGAGCGCGAGCTCGGGCGCCTGTGTGCGCGCACGCGCCAGCAGCTCCGCGTACGTGATCGCGTTGATCGCCGGGCGATCGGGGTGCGCGGCGGCGGCGCGGGGGAGCCAGGCGGGAACGAGCACGCGCCTAGCTTCGCAGCGCGCCGCCCAGGCGGTCCTCGTACTCGGCGCGCGGGATCAGGCTGGCGCCCAGGCGCAGCGTGTGCTCCGTGGGGAGCTGGATGTCGCAGAGCTCGACACCCGCCTCGCCCAGGAGGTCGAGCGTGCGCGAGAGCAGCGCGTTGCCGGAGTCGGGGACCCGGTGGAACATCGACTCGAGCATCGCCGCCCGGCCGATGGCCACGCCGAGGATCCCCGCGGCGAGCTCCTCCCCGCGCCACAGCTCCCACGAGTGCGCCCACCCCTCGGCGTGCAGCTCCCGGTACAGGCCCCGCAGGCGCGGGGTCATCCACTGCCCGTCCTCGGGGCCGCGCGGCGCCGCGCAGGCCTCCAGCACCGCCGCGAAGGAGCCGTCCATCCGCAGCCCGAGCTCCCGCGTCCGGGCCAGGGAGCGTCGCACGCGGCGGCGCACCGCGGCCCGGCTCGCGGGGTCGAGCCCGAACACCGCCCGCTCCTCGGGGGCGTACCACGGGAGCACGGGCTCGAGGGGGTGGTCCATGGGAAACCACCCCTGCGCGTAGAGCTCGATCGCGGCACGAACGTCCCACATGACCCCGGCTAGTGTCACCGCCATGGCCGTGGACTGGCTCCCGCAGGGCGAATGGACCGACATCCGCTACGAGCTCAGCGGTGACGGGATCGCGAAGATCACCATCGACCGCCCCGAGGTCCGCAACGCCTTCCGGCCCCAGACCGTGATCGAGCTCTCGCGCGCCTTCGAGCGGGCCCGCGAGGACTCCTCCGTCGGCGTCATCGTCCTCACGGGCGCGGGCGAGGACGCCTTCTGCTCGGGCGGCGACCAGCGCGTCCGCGGCGATGCGGGCTACGAGTCCGAGCCGGGCAGCGGGATCGGCCGCTTCCACGTCACCGACCTCCACGTCCAGATCCGCCGGCTCCCCAAGCCCGTCGTGGCCATGGTGGCGGGCTACGCGGTGGGCGGGGGCCATGTGCTCCACATCGTCTGCGACCTCACCATCGCCGCCGACAACGCCCGCTTCGGCCAGACCGGCCCGCGCGTCGGCTCCTTCGACGGTGGCTTCGGCGCGAGCCTCCTGGCCCAGCAGATCGGGCAGAAGCGCGCGAAGGAGATCTGGTTTCTCTGCCGCCAGTACGACGCGCGCCAGGCGCTGGAGATGGGCCTCGTCAACACGGTGGTCCCGCTCGGGCGACTCGAGCAGGAGACCGTCGCCTGGTGTCATGAGATGCTCGCCCTCTCCCCCTTCGCCCTGCGCCTGCTCAAGGCGAGCTTCCACGCCGCCGAGGACGGTCTCGCCGGCCTCCAGCAGCTCGCCCACGACACGAACCTCCTGTTCTACGCCTCCGAGGAGGCCCGGGAGGGGCGCGAGGCCTACCGCGAGAAGCGCGTCCCCGACTTCAGCACGTTCCCCCGCCGGGCGTGAACACCTGGCTCCTCGCCGCGCGGCCGCGCACGCTGCCGGCCGCCGTGGCGCCGGTGCTCGTGGGGACCGCGCTGGCGCAGCCCCTCGCCGGGCAGTTCCACGTCCTCGCCTTCGTCTTCACCCTGCTCGGGGCGATCGCCATCCAGGTCGGGACGAACCTGTCCAACGACTACTCCGACGCGCGGCGCGGAACCGATGCCGAGGACCGGCTCGGCCCCGTGCGCGTCACCGCGGGCGGGCTCGTGCCGCCGCGTCAGGTACTCATCGCCACCTACGCCGCGTTCGGGGTCGCCGTGCTGAGCGGGACCTACCTCGTCGCCGTGGCCGGCTGGGAGCTCCTGCTCGTGGGCGCCGCCTCCATCCTCGCCGGAGTGCTCTACACGGGCGGTCCGCGGCCCTACGGCTACGAGGGGCTCGGCGAGCTCTTCGTCTTCCTGTTCTTCGGGATCGTCGCGGTGGCCGGGACCTACTACGTGCAGGTCGAGGGCCGCGGTCTGCCGTGGGAGGCCTTCGCGCTCGCCGTGCCCGTCGGGCTGCTCGCGGCGGCGATCCTCGTGGTCAACAACGTCCGTGACCTCGACACGGACCGGCGCGCGGGCAAGAGGACGCTCGCGGTGCGGCTCGGGCGCCCACCGACCCGCACCCTGTTCGCGGGGATCGTGTACGGCGCCTTTCTCACGGCGCCGGTCACCTGGGTCTTCGGGCCCTTCTCACCCTGGATGCTCCTGCCGTGGCTCGTGCTGCCCCTCGCCGCCGGGCTGGTGCGGGCGGTGCGCAACCGCGTCGACGGTCCGGCGCTGAACGGCGCGCTCGCGGGCACGGGGCAGCTCCAACTCGCGTTCTGCGTGCTGCTCGCCGTCGGGCTGCTCCTGTCGTGAACGGTCGGCTCGAAGCAAGCGTGGAGCGGGTCGTGCTCGCGCTCCGCACGCCGCTGCGGACGGCGTGGGGCGAGCTCGGAGAGCGCGAGCTGCTGCTGCTGCGCGTCCGTGGGGAGGACGGCGTGGAGGGCGTGGGCGAGGCGGCCCCACTCGAGGCCTACGACGGGGTCTCGTTCGCGGGCTGCCGCGCGGGGCTCGAGCGGGCGGCGGTCGCGCTCGAGCAGGGGATGGGCAGCGCCGCGGCCCGCGAGGCGGGAACCGGGCCCGGGATGGCGGCGGTGGACGTCGCCCTGCTCGACCTGCGCGCACGACGGGAGGGCGTGCCGGCCTGGAACCTGTTCGCCGACCGGGCGCTCGCGGAGATCGAGGTCAACGCGACGATCGGCGCCGAGGACCGGGCGAGTGCCGCCGCGGCGGCGGTCGACGCCCGGGACGCGGGCTTCTCCTGCGTGAAGGTGAAGGCCGGCACGGGCGACGATCCGGGGCGGGTCGCCGCCGTGCGCGCCGCGGCGGGCCCGGACATGCGGATCCGCCTGGACGCCAACGGCGCGTGGACCGTGGGCGAGGCGGTGACCACCCTCCGGGTCCTCGGGCCGGCCGCGATCGAGCTCTGCGAGGAGCCCGTCTCCGGCCTCGAGGCCTTCCGGGCGCTACGCGGGCAGACCGACATCCCCGTGGCCATGGACGAGACCGCCGCGGACCCGGGCGCGGTGCGGGCGGGCGCCGCGGACGCGGTGTGCCTGAAGATCGCGCGCTGCGGGGGGATCTCCGGCCTGCTCGCCGCCGCGGCGGAGGCCCGGGCCGCGGGCCAGGAGGTGTACCTCGCCTCGAGCCTGGACGGCCCGGTCGGGATCGCCGCCGCGCTGCACGCCGCGGCCCTCGTGGTGCCCGACCGCCCGAGCGGCCTGGCCACCCTCTCGCTCTTCGCCGACCTCGAGGACCCCTTCCCGCCGGAGGCGGGGTGGATCGCCGTGCCCGGCGGACCGGGTATCGGTGTCGCCTGTCCGGCCTAGATGTCCGTGTGGAACACCAGGGCCGGACGGTCGAGGAGGTCGGCCACCGCCGCGGGGGCCTCGAGGTGCGCGGCGTGGCCGGCGCCGGCGACGAGGGCGACCTCGGCGTGCGGGATCCGGGCCGCCATCTCCTCGGCGAGCGCCCGGAACTTCGCGTCGCGCTCCCCGGCGGCGAGGACCACGGGCATCGGCAGCTCGCCGAGGCGCTCCCACAGCGGCTCCATCACTCCCGTCCCGAGGCCGCGCAGCGCGGCGGCGAGGGCCGCCGGGTCCTGAGCGAGGCGCTCGGCGCGGGCACGCGCACGGACCTCGGGCGGCTGGCCGTGCCATAGGGGCAGGCGCTCCCACGCGTCGGCGAAGGGCTCGATGCCGCGCTCCTCGAGGGCGACGGAGCGAGCCTCGTCCTCCTCACGGCGGGCGGCGCGCTCGGCCGGGTCGGCGAGCCCCGCCGACGCGCCGAGGAGGACGAGCCGGGCGACGCGATCGGGGTGCGCCAGCGCGAAGAGCAGCGCGACCCGTCCCCCCATGGAGTATCCGGCGAGGGTCGCGCCCGGCCCGACGAGGCCGTCCAGGTCGTCGAGCAGCGCGGCGAAGGTGACCGGACGGACGTCCCGCGCGGCGCCGTGCCCGCGCAGGTCGGGCGCGAGGACCGGGGAGTAGCGTTCGCCGCCGAGCGCCGCCCGGACGCCGTCCCAGCTCCGTCCGGTCTGGGTGAAGCCGTGCAGGAGCACGAGGGGCTCGCCCACGGCCATGAGCATGACGCCCCGCGACGTCCACCTCCTCCTCCGCGCCCTGGCGCAGGAGCTCGTGCGCTGCGGCGTACGCCACGCCGTCACCTCCCCGGGTTCGCGGAACTCGCCCCTGCTCCTCGCGCTGGCGGCCGAGCCCGGGCTGCGCTCGTGGTCGCACATCGACGAGCGGGCGGCCGGCTTCTTCGCGCTCGGGGTGGCCAAGGCGACGGGCATGCCGGCGGTGCTCTGCTGCACCTCGGGGACGGCGGCGGCGAACTACTCGCCCGCCGTGCACGAGGCGCGCGAGGCGCGGGTGCCGCTGCTCGTCCTCTCCGCCGACCGGCCGCCCGAGCTGCGCGACACGGGCGCGGGGCAGACCATCGACCAGCTCGACCTCTACGGCCGGGCGGCGAAGTGGTTCGTGGAGGTGGGACTGCCCGGAGCCGATGCGGCGGGAACCCGCTGGGTCCGGCGCCTGGCGTGTCGGGCCGTGTGGACCGCGCTCGACGGGCGGCCGGGCGCCGTGCACCTCAACGTCCCCCTGCGCGAGCCGCTGCTCCTCGACGAGCCCCTGCCTCCCGAGGAGCCGTTTCCCGGCCGGCCGGACGGCGCGCCGTGGGTCGCCCGCGTCCCGCTGCGCCCGGCGGGCCCCCCGCTCGGGTTGCCCGGCCGCCGCGGGGTGGTCGTCGCCGGGCGCTCGGAGCGCGACCCCGCGGGCGAGGAGGTAGCCGCGTGGGCGCTGGCGGCAGGGTGGCCGCTGCTCGCCGACCCCCTCAGTGGCGCCCGGCGCGGCGAGGCCGCGATCGGCCACTACGACGCCCTGCTGCGCGCCGAGGGGTGGATCGGCACCCACGTACCCGACTGTGTCCTGCGCACCGGCGACGTCCCGACCTCCAAGCCCCTGCGCGCCTGGCTCGCCGCGCTGACGTGCCCGCAGATCGGCCTCGACGCCGAGGTCGCGTGGCACGACCCCGCCGCGGTGGTGGGCACCCTTCACCCCGGCCCGCTCGCGGCGCTGGCGCCGAGCGAGACCGCCGAGGCCGGCTGGCTCGGGGCATGGCGCGGCGGGGACGAGCGCGCGGGGGCCGCGCTGCGCGAGGCGCTCGCCGAGCACGAGCTCTCCGAGCCGGCCGTCGCCGCCCACCTCCTCGCGGCCCTGCCGCCCGACGAGGTGCTCGTGGTCGCCTCCTCGATGCCCGTCCGCGACGTGGAGACGTTCGGCGCGGTGCGCGACGAGCCGCCGCGGGTGCTGTCCAACCGCGGGGCCAACGGGATCGACGGGACGATCTCCACCGCGTTCGGCGTCGCCGCCACCGGCGTCGGAACCACCGTCCTCCTCGGCGACGTGGCCCTGCTCCACGACCTCGGCGGCCTGCTCGCCCACCGTCGCCTCCGCCTCCCCCTCCGGATCGTCGTCTTCGACAACGACGGCGGCGGGATCTTCTCCTTCCTCCCCGGCGCGGGAGGCTCCGAGGTCTGGGAGGAGCAGGTCGCGACTCCGCACGGGATCGACCTCGAGCGCGTCGCCGCGCTGTTCGACCTCCCCTACCGGCGCGCCGCGTCCCGTGGCGACCTGCTCGCGGGCGGCCTCGTCCACGTGCGCACGGACCGCGCGGAGAACCTCGCGCTGCACCGGCGGGCGTGGGCCGCCGCTGCCGCCGCCGTCTGAGCTACCGTCCGGCCCGTGACCGAGCCGGCCATCGCCGTCGAGGGCCTGACGAAGCGCTACGGCGGCCAGGCGGCGGTCGACGATCTCTCCTTCGCGGTGCGGCCGGGCGCGGTCACCGGCTTCCTCGGTCCCAACGGCGCGGGCAAGACGACGACGCTGCGCATGGTCCTCGGGCTCGCCCGTCCTTCGGAGGGGCGAGCGCTCATCCTCGGTCGCCCCTGCGGCGAGCTCGACGACCCGGCCCGGACCGTGGGCGCCTCGCTCGAGGTCTCGGGCTTCCACCCCGGTCGCTCCGGCCGCGACCACCTCCGGGCGCTCGCCGCGATGGCGGGGTTTCCCACCCGCCGGGTGGACGAGGTGCTCGAGCTCGTAGACCTCTCGGATCCTGCCGGGCGCCGCGCGGGGAAGTACTCCCTGGGGATGCGCTGCAGGAGCTCGCACCCCAGGGGGCTTCGCTCGAGGAGGTCTTCCTCGAGCTCACGGCGGAGACGCACGAGGAGGTGGCGGCCCGGTGACCGCGCTCGTGCGCGGGGAACTGATCAAGGGGCGCACGACGCGCACGGCGCTCGGGTTCGCTGCCGCAGCGGTTCTGCTCGTGCTCGCCACCGTGGTCATCTCGGCGCTGGCCTCGGATCCCACCTCCCTCGAGGACAAGCGCCGCGTGGTGAACTTCGGCGGGACGCTCTCCGCGGTGCTGCTCATCTTCGGCGTGGTGGGCGCGTCCTCGGAGTACCGCCATCGCACGCTGGCGCCCGCGCTGCTCATCGCCCCGGACCGGACCCGGGTCGACCTGGCCCGGACGTCGGCCTACGCGCTCGCCGCGCTGCTCATCGGGCTGCCGATGCTGCTCGTCGCCTTCGGTCTCGGGATCCCGCTGCTCGGGGGGACGAGGGGTCCCGACCTCGCCGGGAGCGACTTCCTCCGCGCGGCGGGCGGCGGCCTGCTCGCGAGCGTGCTCGCTGCTGTGCTCGGGGTGGGAGTCGGCATCCTCGTGCGCAATCAGGTGGCCGGCGTGGTCGGGTCACTCGTGTGGTTCTTCATCGTCGAGCCCCTGCTCACCGCGCTCAGCCCCGACCTCGGGCACTACAGCGTCGGGCAGGCCGCGACCGCGGTCGGGGGCACGACGGGTGAGATGTACCTGAGCTTCGGGTCCGCCCTCGCCGTGCTGGCGGCCTGGGCGGCGGTGTTCGTGGCGGTCGGGGTGGCGGTGGACCGGCGGCGCGACGTGGAGTGACGTTCAGGTCGCGAGGACCGGCAGCACCGCGTCGAGCTTGACCTCGGTCTCCGCGAGCTCGGCGGCGGGATCGGAGTCGCGCACCACGCCGACCCCCGCGTAGCAGCGGGCCAGCGCGCCCTCGAGCAGGGCGCAGCGCAGCGCGACGGAGAACTCCCCGTCCTCCGAGGCGTCCGTCCAGCCCACCGCCCCGGCGTACCAGCCGCGATCGAGGCCCTCGAGCGCGGGGATGAGCGGCGCCGCGTCGGCCCACGGCTCCCCGCCGACGGCCGGCGTGGGATGCAGGAGGCCGGCGAGGTCGACCGCCCCCACCGCCTTGGCGAGCTGGGCGCGGATCGGCGTGGCGAGGTGCTGGATGTTCGCCACCTTCACGACCCGGGGCTCGGGCGCCTCGGCGATCCAGAGGGTGTGCGGCTTGAGCGCCGCCGCGATGCGCCGGGCCACGATCGCGTGCTCCTCGCGGTCCTTGTCCGAGCGCAGGAGCCGCTCGCCGAGGTGGTCGTCGACGGCGGGGTCGGCGGAGCGGCGCGTGGAGCCCGCGAGCGCGACGGTCGACGCGCGGTGCCCCTCGCGACGAGCGAGCAGCTCCGGCGAGGCGCCGAGGAACGTCGCGGGCCCGCGCGCCACCGCGAAGACGTAGCAGGCGGGAAAGGCATCGCGCAGCACGCCGAGCGCCGCCGCGGGATCGTGGGCGCGCGGGGCGTGGACATCGACCTCCCGCGCGAGCACGACCTTCTCCAGGTCGCCGGCCCGGATGCGTTCCACCGCGCCGGCGACGGCCTGCTCGTAGTGCTCGGGCGGCAGTGCGGAGGCCACGCGGGCGCGCCCGGCCGGCGCGGGGTCGAGCAGCGGCAGGCGGGCGGCGGGGTGAAGCTCGGCGAGCCGGTGCTCGAGCCGCGCGACGACGTCCTCCTCGACGTCGTCGGGCCGCACGCAGGCCGTGAGCGTGAGGGCGACCTCCCCGTCGCGGCGGGCGAGGGCGAGCTCCGGGACCGAGAGCGAGGCGGCGGAGAACGCGGCCCACGGCGAGCCCGCCGGGGCGGGCTGGGGCGAGAAGGCGAAGCCGCCCACCGCGACGAGGCCGGAGCCCGGCGGCCCCTCGGCGGTGCCGCCCACCGCGCTCCCGGCCAGCCGCCGCCAGGCGGCGGCGACACGGCCGAAGCGGTCCTCGCCCCCCGCGGTGAGGTGGGCGACCTCCCCGAGGCCGGCGAGGGCGAAGCCGCCGCGGTCGGGCTCCTCGAGGCAGAACAGCGGCTCGGCGCCCCGGCGCGAGGCCCACACCACCGCGGAGGGGTCGAGCCGCGGATCGGCGGGCAGCGTGAGCGCCGCAAGCACCTCTCCCCCGCTCCGGCGCGACGCCTTGAGCGCCGCCCGGACGCGGGGCCGCAGGGCGGTGTCACGCAGGGCGGGAGCGACGACGCTCATGTCGTCGAGGCTACGCCTCCCCCTAGGATCCCGGCGACGTGGCGGTCGACCCCGGGCAGAGCCAGAGCCTCGCCCGGCGGGTGCGCGACGAGCTGCTGACCGCGATGCGCGACGGCGGGTTCGCCGGCGGGCGGCTGCCCCCCGAGGCCGAGCTCGCGGGTCGCATGGGAGTGAGCCGGACGACGATCCGCGCCGCGCTCCAGAGCCTGGCCGAGGACTGCATCATCTCCCGTCGCCGGCGCCACGGGACCGTTGTCAACGAGCGTATGGTGCGCGGGCGCCTGCCGCTGAACCGGCTCGTGTCCTTCAAGGAGCTCGTCGCCCAGGCCGGCCACGAGCCGAGCGTCGACCCGCTCGTCCGCCACGTCGCGGCGCCGGACGCCGAGGCCGGCGCGGCGCTCGGCCTCGCCCCCGGCGTCCCGTGCCTCACCGTCGTGCGCCTCCTGCGCGCCGACGGCGCGCCCGCGATCGCGGTTCTCGACGTCGTGCCGCTGACGCTGCTCGTCGTGGCGCCCGAAGCCGTGGTCGACGCCGACTCGACGTTCGCCTTCATGGCCCGGAACACGTCGGCGACCGTCGATCACTCGGCCGTCGAGATCGTGCCGCGCGTCGCGGCGGCACACGCCCCGGAGCACCTGGAGCTCCCCGCCGGCATGCCCTACGTCGAGCTGCTCGAGACGCTGTTCTCCCCCGGGCGCGTGGCCGTGGCCTTCTCGCGCATCGCGGTCCATCCGCGGCAGGTGCACCTCACGCTCTCCCGCCGTGGCGGTTGAGCCCGGCGGGATTCGACCGAGTGGACAACCCGGTTCGGACACCCGTCCAATGACAGGAGGGGGGTGCGGCATGCATGGTCATACCAATGACCTTTGCCTCCCCGCCGGCACGCCCCGAGGAGCTCCGGCGAGAGTTCGGCTTCCGCTCGACCTTCTCGCTCGCGTTCGCCTTCATCTCGCCGATCATCGGCCTCTACACGATCTTCGCCCTCGCGCTCGGCGCTGCCGGCCCGGGCTTCTGGTGGGGCTTTCCCATCGTGCTCGCCGGACAGCTCCTCGTCGCGCTAGTGCTCGCCGAGCTGAGTTCGATCTGGCCGCTCGAGGGCGGCCTGTACAAGTGGACCCAGAAGCTGGCGGGCTCCACCGCGGGGTGGGCCGCCGGGTGGGCGTACGGCTGGACGCTCGTCGTCCTCGTCACCGCCCAGTGCTACGCCGCCGCACCGTTCCTCGCCGAGCTCGTCGGGCTCGACGCCCCGAGCCAGTCGACGCTGCTCCTCCTGTCGGCCGCGATCCTGCTCGTCGCCACGGGCGCGAACATGCTCGGGCCACGGGCGCTCAAGGCTTTCGTCGCCCTGTCGATCACCGCCGAGCTGCTCGGCAGCGTGGTCATCGGCACGATCCTCCTGCTCTTCTTCCGCGAGCAGCCGCTCTCGGCGGTCTTCGACGGCGCCGGCGGCACCGGCCTCGGCGCGGGCGGGGTGCTGGCCGCCGTCGCGCTCATCGGCTGGAGCTTCATCGGCTTCGAGAGCGCGGGGGACATCGCCGAGGAGGTCCGGGAGCCGCGCCGGGAGGTGCCCCGCGCGCTCGTCCTGTCGCTCCTCGTCGTCGCGGCGATCGTCATGTATGCCGCGCTCGCGCTCATCCTCGCCGTGCCGGACCTCGGCGCCGCCGTCCGCGGGGACGTCGCCGACCCGATCGCCACCACGATCACCGCGCACCTGGGAGCGGGGATCACGAAGCCGCTGTTCGCACTCGTCGTCATCGCGTTCGTGGCCGGCATCGTCGCCGTCCAGGCGGCGGTCTCGCGCGTGGTCTTCGCCCTCGCCCGCGACCGTGAGCTCCCCGCCGCGGGCTGGCTCGGCGAGCTGTCCGGGCCCGAGCGCGTGCCGCGTAACGCCGTGATCGCCACGAGCGTCGCGGCCGCCGCCTTCCTGTTCGTAGCGCTGAGCAAGGACGCCTACGCGACGTTGATCTCGATGGCGACGGTCGGCTTCTACATCGCGTTCGCGTTCCCCGTGCTCGCCGCGCTGGCCACCCGCGCCCGCGGGCGCCTCCGGGTCGGACCGTGGAACGTCGGGCGCCTCGGGCTCGCGATCAACGCCACCGCGGCGGTGTGGCTGCTGTTCGAGATCGTCGACATCGCCTGGCCGCGGCTCCCCGGCAGCGCGTGGTACGTGAACTACGGCGCGGTCCTCATGGTCGGCGTGGTCGCGGCCGCCGGGGTCGTCGTGCGCACGCTCATGCGACCCCGACCGGCGCCCGCTCACTCCGAACCCGCGCTGGAGACCGCGTCGTGAGCGTCGCCGTCGCCACCACGATCGAGCTACCGGGCGCGGCGACCTGGTCGGGAGTCCTGCGCCGCGGTACCGCCCTGGAGCTCGAGGACCTCGAGGGGGGCGCCAACGCGGCCCTGCTCCTCGTCAACCCGTGGGAGCCGCCCGAGCGGCTCTGCGTCCCGGACACGCTCAAGGCCCAGCATGTCGCGCGGATCACCAGCGGCGTGGCCCTCTTCTCGGACATGGGCCGCGTCATGTCCTCGGTCATCGCCGACACCTGCGGCTGGCACGACCCGCTGGCGGGACATGTGCGCACCGAGGAGCTCGCCGGACGCCACGGGGCGTCGAGCTTCGCCGCCGACCGCAACGCCGCACGGCGCGGTGCCCGCGAGGAGCTGATCCTCGAGCTCGCCAAGCACGGCCTGGGGGCGCGGGACCTCATGGCCACGGTGAACCTGTTCGCCAAGGTCACGGTCGACGCCGAGGGGCGTCTCTCCTACCACCCGGACGCCTCGGCGGCGGGCAGCCGGGTCGTGCTGCGCGCCGACATGGACGTCCTCGTGGTGCTCAACACCGCGCCCCACCCACTCGACGCGGCGCCGTGGGCGCCGAAGCCGCTCGGGCTGAGCGTCATTGAAGTCGGGCCCGCGGCCCTCGACGACCCCGTGCGCCTCGCCTGCCCGGAGAACGAGCGCGGCTTCGCCGCCACCGATCGGAGCTTCTCGTGACCGTCGCCAGCCCGCTGCGTGAGGAGGACGCCGTCCTCGATGAGACCGTCGCGCCGGGGGACGGGTGGTCCGGCGTGATCGCCCGCGGCCAGCGGCTGCGGATCGTCGACCTCCACGGCAACCAGGCGGTCGACACGCTGTTCTACGACGCCGTCGACCACGCCGAGAGCTACAGCGCCCAGGCGACCATCCGCGCGCAGGGCGCGATCTACCTCACGACGGGATCACGACTACTCGCGGGCTCGGGACGGCCGCTCATGACGATCGTCGCCGACACGTGCGGGCGCCACGACACGCTCGGCGGCGCCTGCTCGCAGGAGAGCAACGTCGTGCGCTACGGCGAGCACACGCGGCACCTGCACGCCTGCCGCCAGACGTTCCTCGCCCAGGCGCTCACCCACGGGCGCGGCCTGGAGAAGCGCGACCTCACCGCGAACGTGAACTTCTTCATGAACGTGCCGGTCACGCCCGACGGCGGGCTGACGTTCGCCGACGGACTCTCGGCCCCGGGCAAGTACGTCGAGCTGCGCGCGGAGACCGACGTCCTCGTGCTCATCTCGAACTGCCCGCAGCTCAACAACCCGTGCAACGCCTACGATCCGACGCCCGTGCGGCTGCTCGGGTGGGCTCCGGAGCGGTCCTGATGGCGCTCGAGGTTCTCGCGCCGGGGCCGCAGACGACGGTCCAGGAGCACCCGGGGCGCCTCGGGCTCTGGCCGGTGGGCGTGCCGCCGTCCGGGCCGATGGACTCGCGCTCCTTCCGCCTGGTCAACCTCGCCGTGGGCAACCCGGCGTCGGCCGCGGCGCTCGAGGTGGCGGTCGGTGGATTGCGCGTGCGCTTCGACACGCCGGCGCTCGTGGCGGTCGGCGGCGCCGAGATGGAGGCGCGCTTGGAGGGCGAGCCCGTCGAGGCGTGGCGCCCGCACTACGTCCTGCCCGGCCAGGAGCTCGCGCTCGGCTGGGCGCGCGGCGCGGGGATGCGGGCCTACCTCGCGCTCGCGGGCGGGATCGCCGTGCCCGAGGTGCTCGGCAGCCGGGCGACGTTCCCCCTTGGCGGCTTCGGTGGCCACGAGGGCCGTGCGCTGCGGGCAGGCGACCGCCTCGCCCCGGCCGGCCTGCCGACGAGTCGGCCCGCGGCGGTCGATCCGCTCCTACGCCCGGTGCTCGGCAACGAGTGGAACCTGCGCGTGCTCGCCGGGCCGCACGGCGCGCCCGAGTACTTCCGCCACGAAGACCTCGAGGACCTGTTCTCCGAGCCGTGGACGGTCGATCCCCAATCCGACCGGACCGGGGTGCGGCTGACCGGGCCGGTTCCGCGCTGGTCGCGCGAGGACGGCGCCGACGCCGGGCTGCACCCCTCGAACCTCCACGACAACGCGTACGTCGTCGGCTCGCTGATCTTCACCGGCGACACCCCCGTGCTCATCGGCCCCGACGGGCCGAGCCTGGGCGGCTTCGTCTCACCGTGCGTCGTCTCCCGCGCCGACCACTGGAAGCTCGGCCAGTTGCGCGCGGGCGACCGGGTACGCCTGGAGCGGATCACGCTGGCCGAAGCCGGCCGGCAAGACGAGCGGCAGGAGGCGCGCCTTGGCGGCTCTGGCCGGCGCTGGTGCCCGCCGGCGGCCGACTGCTCCGAGCGGGAGTCCGCCCAGGACGGCGACGTGCTCGTGCGGCGCTGTGGCGACGGCGCGCTGCTCGTCGAGCTCGGACCCCGCGAGCTCGACCTCCGGCTGCGCCTGCGCGCCCACGCGCTCGAGCAGCGCCTCCGGGCGGCGACGCTGCCGGGAGTCCGCGACCTGACCGCGGGGATCCGCTCCCTCCAGGTCCAGTTCGACCCGACGGAGATCGCCGCCAACGACCTCATGGACCAGCTGCTGTCCCTCCATCGAAAGCTCGACCCGGTGGACGAGGTCGCGGTGCCGGGGCGGATCGTCCACCTCCCGCTCGCGTGGGACGATGCCCGGGCCCGCGAGGCCGTCGCGCGCTACATGCGCATCGTCCGCCCCGACGCGCCGTGGTGCCCGGACAACATCGAGTTCATCCGCCGCGTCAACGGGCTCGATGACGTGGAGGACGTGCGCGAGATCGTCTTCGCCGCCTCCTATCTCGTCATGGGGCTCGGTGACGTGTACCTGGGGGCGCCGGTCGCCGTGCCGCTCGACCCGCGTCATCGGCTCGTGACGACGAAGTACAGCCCGGCGCGCACGTGGACGCCGGAGAATGCCGTCGGCATCGGGGGTGCCTACCTCTGCGTCTACGGCATGGAGGGCCCGGGCGGCTACCAGCTCTTCGGACGCACGCTCCAGGTGTGGAACCCGGGCAAGATCCCGACCGGGACGCCCTGGCTACTGCGCCCGTTCGACCAGCTGCGCTTCCACCCCGTCTCGACCGAGGAGCTCGACCGGCAGCGGGCGGAGGTGCTCGCGGGGACGCGGGAGCCGGAGACCGAGCCCGTGACGTTCTGCCTGGCCGAGCAGGCGGCGTTCCTCGAGCAGCACCGGACGTCGGTGGAGGCGTTCACGCGCCGTCGCCAGGCGGCGTTCGCCGCCGAGCGCGGCCGGTGGCAGGCGGCGGCGTGAGCGGCGTCCGCGCGCTCGCGGCCACGCACCGGGAGGGCCGGCGCGCGGTGGACGAGACCGTGGAGGCGCTCATCGCGGCGCTCGCCGACGCCGACCCCGCGATGTTCATCACGGCGACGCCGGCCGCGTGGTTGCGGACGCGGGCCGAGGCGCTGCGTGCCGGGCCGCAGGACCTCCCCCTCCTCGGCGTGCCCTTCGCGGTGAAGGACAACATTGACGTCGCCGGCCTGCCCACTACGGCGGGGTGCCCGGACTACGCGTTCCTCCCGCACCACAGCGCGGCGGTCGTTCGCCGCCTCGAGGCGGCCGGGGCGATCGTCGCCGGCAAGACGAACATGGACCAGTTCGCCACGGGGCTCGTGGGGACGCGGACGCCGTACGGCGCGCTGTCGAGCACCTCCAGCCCCGAGCACGTCTCGGGCGGGTCGAGCTCGGGATCGGCGGTCTCCGTCGCCGCCGGGATCGTGCCGTTCGCCCTGGGCACCGACACGGCCGGCTCGGGTCGGGTGCCGGCGGCGTTCAACGGTCTCGTCGGGCTCAAGCCCACGCGCGGACTCGTGAGCACGGCGGGCGTCGTGCCCGCGTGCCGGACGCTCGACTGCGTGTCGGTGCTCACGCGCGACGTCGGGGACGCCGGACCGGTGCTCGCGGTCGCGGCCGGCTTCGACGCCGGGGACGCGTGGTCGCGCCGGGCGGGGCAGCCGGCCCGCGGAAGCCCGCGCGTGCTGGGCGTGCCCGTCTCCGGGCAGCTCGACTTCGGCGGCGACGAGTACGCCGCCCGGGCGTGGGAGCGCGCCCGCGCCCACGCCACCGCGCTGGCCGAGCGGATCATGGAGGTCGACCTCGCCCCCTTCCTCGAGGCCGCACGGCTGCTCTACGAGGGGCCGTGGGTCGCCGAGCGCTACGCCGCGGTCGGCGACTTCGTCGCGCGCGACGACGTCGTCACGGACCCCACCGTCCGGCGGATCGTGCTCGCCGGGGCGGAGCTGCGCGCGGTGGACGCCTTCCGCGCTCGCTACCGGCTGGCCGAGCTGCGCCGTGCCGCCGGCGAGACGTTCACCGCGGTCGACACGCTCCTGCTGCCGACGGCGCCGACGCACCCCACCCACGCCGAGGTCGCGGCCGACCCAGTCGGCGTCAACGCCCGCCTCGGGACCTGGACGAACTTCGCCAACCTCCTCGACCTCGCCGCGCTCGCCGTGCCCGCTGGCCGGCGTGACGACGGGCTCCCGTTCGGCGTCACCCTCGTGGGCCCGGCGTGGACCGACGAGGCGTTGCTCGGTCTCGGGGCGGAGTGGGAGGCGTCCGGCACCGGGCCGGGGGTCGACGTCGCGGTCGTCGGCGCCCATCTCACGGGGATGTCGCGCAATGGCGAGCTCGTCGCCCTCGGCGCCCGCCATGTCGCCACCTCCCGCACCGCGCCGTCCTATCGCCTGTTCGACCTCGACGACGGCACCGGTCGTCCCGGTCTCGTCCGCGACGAGGAAGGCGCGGCGATCGAGGTCGAGGTGTGGCGACTCACCGCCGCGGCCTTCGGGCGACTCGTGGCCGGCGTCGGCGCGCCCCTGACGATCGGGACGCTCGAGCTCGCCGACGGCGAGCTCGTGAAGGGCTTCCTCTGCGAGGCCCACGCGATCCGCGACGCGCGCGAGATCACCGAACATCGCGGCTGGCGCGCCTACCGCTCGGTGGTGGCGGCGTGAGCGCGGCGCTGCTCGTGATCGACCCGCAGGTCGACTTCCTGGCGATGGTCGAGGCCGGGTCGGCCGACACCTGTGGGGCCGAGGCGGCGCTGGCCGGGATGACGCGCCTCGTCGCGGCCGCCGAGGCGCGCTCGCTGCCGGTCGTCTTCACCCAGGAGGTCCACCGCCCCGGGCGGGTCGACTTCGGTCGGGAGCTCGACGGAGACGAGCCCGTCCACTGCGTGGAGGGCACGCCCGGTGTCGAGTTCGTCGAGGGCCTCGGTCCCGGTGCGAGCGAGTGGACGATCCGCAAGCGCCGCTACAGCGCGTTCTTCGCCACCGACCTCGACCTGCTCCTGCGCGGTCTCGGCGTGGACACCGTCATCGCGTGCGGCTTCCTCACCGACGTCTGCGTCCACTACACGTGCGTCGACGCCCACCAGCTCGACTATCACGTCCGGGTCGCCGGTGACGCCTGCGCCGGCTCCAGCGCCCCGTCCGCCCGCGCCGCCCTCGCGGCGATCGACTACCTCCAGACGGGAGCCGTCACCCGCGCCGAGGAGATCCTCAGGTCTCCCCGCGCCCCCGCGAGATCGCGATCTCGCCCGTCCGGGCCATCTCGACCAGTCCGAAGGGCCGGATGAGCTTCTCGAAGGCCTCGATCTTGTCGTGGGTGCCCGTCATCTCGATCACCACCGAGCGGCGCGTCACGTCGACGACCTTGCCGCGGTAGATCTCGACGACTCCGAGCACCTCGGCGCGCGCCGCCCCATCCGCGGAGATCTTGAACAGCGCGAGCTCCCGGGTCACCGTGTCCCTGGGCTCGAGGTCGCGGATCTTCAGGACGTTGACGAGCTTGTGGAGCTGCTTGGTGACCTGGTCGATCGG
>JAABUK010004010.1_pt1 | contig 24420 bp, 30 predicted proteins | sample 5559141 | NCBI WGS metagenome assembly JAABUK01 (sample SAMN10711869, study PRJNA513367) | rock metagenome | isolation source: Antarctica rocks | place: Antarctica: Victoria Land, Pudding Butte nord | collected 2016-01-03 | reverse complement strand
GAATCTAAACAATTCACAGTAATTACGGTCTGTAACAGACCGCTTACAGGGTCTAGAAGCTTCTGCATGCAGAGGGATGCAGTGTTTTGTCATGCTTTCGTGCAGAGTGCAGAGCGCGATTAGTCAAGGTTTTGTTTGCTTTCTTGATTACAGGTGGCTAGAATTGGATGACCTTTCCGCGCATGGCTTTGAGCGTGCTCCGCCAACACATAATGTGGCAGTACGGCCTATAATAATATTTGCCCTGACTTTCAAAGCAAGGAATTCTGTAAACAGGGTCCCGGGTGCAGACTTTTTGGTCCAAAGATCTATTTTGAGCAAGCAGAAACAGGGTTTTTCGCTTGAGTTGCTTGTATCTGAACAGCCTCAGACGCACAATCCCATACAGCCTGTTCCCTGGTCCACAGCACAGCTTGAGAGAGCGGTACACTACACGTGGCATCTAGACTGTCAATATACCCCTATGGCAGATAACAACTGTATGACCCCATCGTTCATCTGACCTCTGTGCTCGTGCTCGTGCATCCTGAACTTTGCAGCAGTTTTTTGAAAATTGCTATTCCTCTGGTGCACATCTGCAGCATGCTTGCTGCCTACCATCAATGACTCATATTTCAGCACTTTCCGTATGGCGTTCTGAGCACCTTTCTTTTGAAGCAGCACGCTCGTCTTTACCTGCTGTGACCTAGATTTCTTGGCCTGAGACCTGGTGACTGCCATCGTGACTAATACATTGCCATAATTAAGAAACCCATGTGTCTAGATTGCTAGTCCACATCACAGCTTTAGTGAGCGGCGTGTGACTCGTGGCATCTAGCTCGTCGATCCTCTTTCTCAGACGCTCCTTCAGCTCTTGCAGGCTGAAATCAAACATTTCCTGTACCTTTGTGCCATTTAAATAAATGACAGCCTTGTACCGATTCCACATGATGTTGAAGTAGAGCTGGCAGTCGATATGTCTGATCACTTGTGGTATGATCTCGTGCAGTATGCTGTCTTCTTGCGCATGGTTGTCCCTGACTTGTGCTTGTGATGGCGCACGTGGTGCTTCTTGTGGGCCTTCTTCCTGCCTCCGCCTCTCTTCGTCCTGCCCAATGCAACGCTTCTCAGATGAGCCTTGAAAACACCAGGAGCATACTTTGACTTTTTGCCAACCTTCATGCTGCCGTGAGCTCTGGGGCGTGCCATAGGCATTGGGTTGCTGGGTGGTAATGTTGTTGTGTAATGTATGGCACCTGCAGATGAGGCGCTAGCACCAGTCAAGCTGTTGCTGGTGTTTTTAAAGATGCCTTGGGCTTTCTGTGATGCAACGTCGAGCTTGAATACAGCTCTTTTTTGTGAGCGGGTTTGGACCATGACTATTACACGTAAATTTAATCGTCAAATGAATAGTCGGCCACTTCAGCAACGTCAGTGCCTGCCTCTACCAGCTGAATGCGCTCTACCTTAACAGTTAACTTGCATTTTGTTTCAGCCTGGAAATACAGTGAGGTGATGCTAAGCAGGACCTTGATCTTGCTGCCTGCAGGTACTGCCTCTGCTAGGTTTGCCAAAACGGCAGGTGACTTCATCATGGTGTGACCTAACTGGTCCTCTACAATGGTGCTGGGCAAGACCTTCCCTCCAGCCAAAGGCGGCAGACTAGACTCTTCTTTGCTGTAAGCCAGTGGTGTGTAAAATTTGTATTTTGCAACCATTTCAGGCGTACACTTCATGCCAAACAACGCTTCTGAGTTGTCTGCCAGCACCTCTCTCATCCTGTCGTCTATGGCTTGTATGGCAGGCAGAATGTTGTCATCACATGATATGCTGAGTGAAGCCCAAGCGCCCTTTGGATCATCATTCACAACAACGCCCTTGGGTGTGGTCACTGGCTTAGTAGTCGTCCCCAGCACCAGGTAGAATGTGCCCTGAGCATAGTGGACTCCCACATATAGCCCGCCATGGGCTGACTTCAGCTTGTTGAATCTGTAAATGTGCAGCAGAGGTTTTCTTTGGTTGTGCCCTATCAGCTGTGCTCAGCTGTGGCATACATTTCTTTGCTGTCATGATTTCACTTTGAATCAGCTGTGCCATGCAATGTTGGTGACAGTGCAGCATGGTGTGTGTGCATGCGCTTTGCATGCAGTGCTGCATGCTATGATCCAGGTCAGTCTGCAGCAGTGTGCTTGAATCTTATGGACAGTAATGTGCAGCAGCATGTTCCCAACTCTGCGTTGAGCTGTGTCATGCAATGCTGATGGCAGTGATGCATGCCATGTGTGCATGCGCTTTGCATGCTGTGATCCAGCTACGTCTGTTGCAGTGTGCTTAGGTCTGATATGGAGAGTCATGTGCAGCTGAGTGTTGCTTCATCTGCGTTCGAACGTTTGAATTCAGCTGTACCATGCAATGATAACACTGCAGCACTCTCTGTGTTTATGCGCTTTGCGTGCAGTGCTGCATGCTGTGATCCAGCTCAGTCTGTTGCAGTGTGCTTGAATCTTATGGACAGTCAGGCGCAGCAGCATATTGCTGCATCTCCTGTGTTCAGCTGTGATATGCAATGCTGATGGCAGTGCAGCGTTATCTGTGTGCATGTGCTTTGCACGCTCAGATTGTTGCAGTGTGGTTGAATCTTATGGACAGTCATGTGCAGCAGCATGTTGCTTCATCTGCGTTCAGCTGTGTTTTGCAATCTTGATGGCAGTGCAGCATGCCCTGTGTGCATGCAGTGATACATGCTGTGATCCAGCTAAGTTTTGTTGCTGTGTGCTTAGTTTTAGTATGGAGGGTCATGTGCAGCAGTATCTTGCCTTGCTCATGTGACTTCAGCTGCCTTCAGCTGTGTTACGCAATGTTGACGGCAGTGCAGCATGCCCTGTGTGCATGCAGTGCTGCGTGTTGACTCTCTAGGGTTTTATCAGGCACTCAGGAACCTGTCACAGAGTAAACTCTTATAATCCTGTAAAATCTCTATCTTCCAGTTCTAGGCTTGTAAGGTTCCTTGGTTCCAAGGTTCTAATTAAAAATATTAAGAATATATAGTAGTTAGTGTAGAACAGTATCTGTATAATGTCTGAGAATTGGAACCTGACTCAGACTCAGCAAATATTGAGTCTAGTGAAATCATTGAGTTATGTGCACTCTCTACCCTACCTGCAAACCCTGGATTCTGAAGAATGGTGGGGTTTTTAAGATATGACTAACATGAATATCTGAAACCTACAGGGTTTACAGAAGCTTCCACAGCACCTGCAGACCACGTGACAGATCACGTAATGGATCAATTACAGCATAATCTTAATCTTATCTGGAACATGAATCAGAGTCAGTAGTCAGCAAGGCACTTATATATACATGCATATGCTCCCCAGTTGCAGTATCATTGGTGCAAGTCAATGGTGAAACTAACTATAAAACTCAAAGGATGAGCCCAGAACAAGCAGACAACAAGCAGGATCAGGCCTAGAAGCTTGAGCTGTCTTAATAGTACAGTTTCACAGCAGCAACAACAACCTTAAGCATAGTACACAGATAGCCATCTGAGATGGCATATCAACCCCACGGTCCTCAGCACACAGCACAGGGACACTGCAATCAAGCATGATACACTCTGATGGCTCTGGTTCTGGTTCTACAGATGGGACACCTGTTGAGATTAGAAGAGCATTGGTTGCACGTGCACATATGACCGCATGCTTGAAACACCATGTTGCTTCTGTTTTCCAGGCATATGATACACAGCCTTTCACTTGAATGTGCCTCCTCATTGTTGTCTTGGTCAACATTGCCACTGCCATTAGCATGTGCTGCATCTCTGTTTTCGCTGCCTGCTGCCGCATTCTGTTCCCTCTGTGCAGCTCTGCGACGGTCTGCTTCTTCCCTTCGCTGCCTACAGCAGCATCCAAAAGATGATGACGAAAACACAATTTGAGCAGGCTGATGAAGCATCTTGGTGCAAAGCACATACTGCAAATTGACAGAAGGCACTCATGAGACTTGATCTGTGAAGCGCCATGAAGCACAACATGAGTAAAGACAGGAGATGCAAGCATGGCTTCCAAATTGTCATTTCTGGTGATGTCATGTGCTGTCACGAGGGAAGCATGACGGCTGTATCGACAGGGCAGAGAAATGCTAATTCCATTGCGTCCTCCAATTCCGCCACATCCATACTGAAAATTTCAAACGAAACTTGAATCGAAACATAAATCGTTTTTAAATTTCATCTAAGAGCTAGATGATGACATGAGCTGTACCTGATCCGCACATCTCTCCATTTGGACCAGCCAAACATCAAAAGCTTTGTGCTGAAAATAGCCAGCCCAATACCACCAAAGGCTATTGCAGAATATCTAAAAGTTACTGATTCTGAACGGTATGACTCGATGATGTCCTTGAGAGGCAGCTTGCTGATAATGAATGGGCCGCCGTCTGCAGGCCGCTGTATGGCCAAATTCCGGTGGTCGCTGGGGTCCTGCTGATGCAAGAAATGGATGTAGTGAGTTATTGCAGAGCACAGGAAGAATGGCAGACAAGCAAAGGAATTGCTCAACTGTCCTTAGTCAAATCACTGACATGCCAACATATCATGATTAAGTCGTCTGAGGCATAGATGTTAATGAGGAAGTCATTCTCACAGTTGATACTTCCTAAACAATCAGATGGTGCTGAAGCACTATGGTATGAACCAGCGTGTGCATTTTGCCAGTGTGAGTGTGTGAACAAAGACCTCAGTGTGCAAAGCATGCAAATGTATGAGCAGGATGCAAAAGGCCAGAAGTAAACCGCTGGGTTGGTGTTGACAACTTCTCCAATGGCTGTGAGGCAGGTGCCCATGGCTAGGGCCTTCTCCTGTTTGTTGTGGCCCAAAACTTTGTAGCCTTGCAAAGTGTCCATACTTCTCAACACCAGACCACTGACCCCGCTAGTATCACGCCCAGAGTCTGCAGCTACATATACATCTCCTGCAGAAACACACAAGATTATTCGCAAAACATAGAAGAAGTCTAGCCAGCAAGCCAGCTGCACACAGCTCTGAGAAGTCCCCTGTGCAAGGGTCCCTCTAGACAGTCAGCAAATCAGCAATATATATGCACACACCAAAATCTGTGTCTGCCTGCTAGCTGCTCTATGTCCTTGTCTTTCAATAATCTGCTACATATGCGAATCTCTTGAGGAACTGTGTCTGTTGAACACTTTGATGACTGGACTGCAACCGCCCTGAAGAGTATTTATCCACTGCACTCAAAATGCGTCATGTTGTGGCTGCACCAGGTATGCGATGACAATGTTGCTGACAATGTGCAAACAAGCATGTCTGAATGTATGTAGCAGTGCCGAAGCCAGACCTACTATTGTCATAGGCAGCTCATCAGCACTGGCGCCTCCAAGCACTCTGAGAGGAGGTGACCGCCCATCTTTCAAGGCCCAGGCCGTTTCTGAACTGAGGTGCCGCACCACTTTTTCATGTGACGCCCATATGCCCTGGCTGTTTTTGAGACTGCTGTGCTCCGTCTCCTTGATCTGCTCTTTGCAAATGCACATCGTATGGACACACCTTACCACAGCAGTCAAGTAACAGGCAAGAGAGCAGCATGATGCAGCAGCTAGGTACCCACTTCTGTGATGACTGCCTTCTGTTTAGAAAGCTCACACTTGACTGGGTTATCTGTGTAAGCCTTGCCACTGACGGCCACCAGCAGTGGCAACAGGGGAAGCAGCTCCTTGAGGTCTGAACATATGGTGCAGCGGTGGTCAGCCAATACAGCAAAGAAAAGCGTTGCATCACTAACTGGTCGCAAACTGACCTGAAAGGTGGGTGACAGCCGTGGCTGACTGTACTTGTTGGGCTTTCTGATCGTTTACCAACGACAAAACAAAGCATCCACAGCTGAGCGCGCAGGAAGCAACACCCGTCCATGTGGCCACAGACACGTCGGGCATCTTTGCAAGTAAGACTTCTAGCTAATAACAAGAGTCTGTTTCAGATAGGCAAAGCTGATAGGCACATAGGTGTAGACCTATGAGCTGTGCACAAGTACCGCATCTGATCTTGCCGTGCGAACTGTGGTGGCGACCTCGTGACGAGCGCGCCGGATGGTGTCACAAATCAACTGCGTTCTCCGCATGTGCATCAGCAAAGGCTGGAGAAATCGGTCAGATATGGCTTGGACAGGTCAAAGCTGTGTGTTGAGTTGAGTTGACCTCCCTCGTTGACCAGACCGCTTGTGTGTTCATTGTCTTCTTCTTTGCAGCAAGTTGCAGCTTGCACGGGCAAAGGCAGGTACTAGCGCTGCTGGCTCAGTCGAATATATTGAGCACGCTGGACAGATTTCTCGTGCTTTCACGGCAGCCGAACGGGCTATATGTCAGCCCACATATGATCGGCCACTTTCGGGTGGTACGAACTCACCCTCCGCTTGCAAACAAGTCATTAGTGCAGCGGGCGAAAGCACCGCTTGCAAATCAGTGCAGGTGCGCGCATAAGACAGCGGTGGCTGTGTTCGAGGACGCACTGCAGCAGCAGTCGTGAACTGTACGTAGTAATCTGGACCTGGCTGCAGGGTCACGCGCCGTGTGCCGCACGCGGTAAAAGAGGGCAGCGCCAAAGGAAATTTCGACGCTAGCAAGCCTCAGGTGCGTCAGCACTGCGGGCTGGTCCGAGCTGTTGCAACAGCGCAAGCTTGTCTTCAACGTTGACTCCTGAGTACAGCAGGACGAGTTGGTGCTGGTGGAACACGCAAAAGAAGACGGGGGCTTTGTCCAGATCGTGTATCGAAATGGTGGCCTGGTCGATGCCGGCGCCCTGGAATCGTTATGCGACAAGGTGCCAAGGCGCATGCCATCTGCTCAGCCAGGCTTAAACTCACGCAGGACAGGCTAAAGCCACTACTGACTCCGTTAAGACTTGCAGGTCGGCTGGCCTCGGCGACCTATAAGCAAGGTGCAGACTGCCCTAGCCAATAGTTTCTTGACTAGCGGTCTTTATCTCAGGCAGCAACCGTCAGACAAGTCAGAAAAGTCAGACAAACTAATTGGTCTGGCACGCGCCACCAGTGACCATGTCTTTAATGCAACAATCTGGGATGTGCTGGTGGATCCTGCATATCAGGTCAGCACTCCTGACAGTGACAGTAAGAAGATTGATCAACAAATATAGTGTGTCTTCAGCTCAAAGCCAGCCAGCTGAGTTGCATTGCAGGGTCAAGGTCTTGGCAAGGCACTAGTTGAGCAGATGGTGCGCACCTTGCTGCAGAGGGACATCACCAACATCACCTTATTTGCTGATGCAAATGGTATGCTTTTGCTTGGCACTTCTCCAAGCAAGTGCTGGCTTTGCAAAGCTGTGATGCAGTCATCAGTTATTACAACATATATATTCACTTTGATGATGCAGTGGTGGAGTTCTACCAACAGCTTGGATTTGAGGCAGAGCCAGAGGGCATTAGGTATGGCATTGTTTTCCAGATGCTAGGTTATACTGCAACTGACAGGTGCAGCATAGATGTTGACATGTTGTGCAGGGGCATGTTTTGGTACCCACACCTATGACCCTGAGGGCTGCTACAAGTGCTGCACATCATTTCTCAGCAGATGTTGTGATAGAAGCTGCTCAGACACACTGCCACACAGACATGCTCAGTCAACCAACAGTCCGTGGCAACAGTCTCAAAGTTGTCCAGACAGATCTTGTCTCTGGGTCTTTCCAGCAGGTTGACCTACGTTACCAAAGTTGCCCTTCTAGACTGGAGCTGGCTCCTTTGCCACAATTCTGCTGGCACTGTGGCAGTGCTGTATTGGTGCAGAATTGACCGTTTTGGAGTTTTTGCCTCTGACCTAAACACTTGTGTGTTGCAGGACTGACAGTTTTGAACATTTCGCCTCTGACAAGTATTGGTGTGGCAGTGATGACACAATGTATGGCCCAATGCAGCATTTTAAATGCATGAGTGTGAGTGCATGCATGTCAACAGTGAACGTTCATAACTACTTTATGTAAACCCTATAGGTCTGCAAGGTTGCAATGGCACAGCACTGCTTGTGCCTTGCTGTTACAACCAATTGGATTCCTTTTGTTACAGAGGCCGTGTTCACATACATGAATTGTGCATCCAGATGTGAAAGCAGGTCAGCGCAAGACGCTGTTCACAAATGTTCTGCAGTGTTTTCTATGACACAGAGTGATGAGAAATTGCTGGCAAGCAGAACAAGCAAAAATACATACACATGCAGCGTGAACACGCTGTGCCTGAAAATCTTGTACATGCGAAAAGCTTGTCAACCACAGAATCTGCTTCACTGTGGGGTGCTGTGTACACAAGAGCCTTGGGTGTGATGTAATGTACACATACAGTCATATCTTATCATATTAAAACACAGTCACAAGGAGGATTGGGGTGCTTGGGGGCTGATGAGGTGGCGTGACCAGGTGGCAGTGACAGGGTCCAGCTTGAGCTCCACAGTCGGCCAGTACCTCTGGTCCAGCTTGATGCTCAGCACCTGCACTTATAAGAACTTTCTGGCTATCTCACTTAAAACATTCCAGGCCATGCTGCGTGCTAGGCAGCCTGTTGACTGGCCATGTGCATGTTCTGACAATGATTCGAAGAAGAGTGGGCATGAGGAGGCATGATGCTGAGGACTTCTGCTTGCTGCAGAACTGCTGGCAGCAAAGTTGGAAGCAATGCCAGAGCTATTGCGCATGTCATGACATGCCTGCCGCATGATTGCATCTAGCCATAGGAAATGCAGGGTGCGCAGTGACTCACATCACACAAAGTCACAGCGCATGTTGTGGAGGTTGACCACTACAAGTATCCTTAACCACACGTACTGTGCAGACAGCTACAAGCAAAGCTGACCTTGGTCTTGGTGGTTTCCAGCTGGCACAGCTTGAGGCGGGCGAAGCTCTTGTCAGGCAGGGTCTTCACAATGGCCACGAAGGCATCTAGGTCTGGCACTGGCTGCCCATTGAGCTGGGTGAGCCAGTGCAGGGCGTACAGGCTGTACCTATGGGCTGGGGAGCCGTGGTGCCACCGTGAGACATACACACCCGCCTCTGCCGGGGCGAATCCCAGTTCCCTTACCGGCCTGTGAGGCGCCTGCAAGCATGCATTGACTGCATACTGCATCTGATGACATACATGCATGCATGCATGCATACATACATACATACATACATACATACATACATACATACATACATACATTGATCCAGGCATTTCACCAAGCTCCGCAAATTAGTGTATTCTTGGGAAAGTGTTTGTGGATCCAATCTAGCAAGGAATCATGCATTGATACGTTTGACTTAGTGAATCAAGCCAGCGGAAAATTGAATGTTCACTCTTCCGTAAAAAGGGGCTAAGCTCTCTTGATCAAGTCTTTAAAGAGCACACTGCAGCTGGAACAAATCACAGCTGTGACGCTGGAGAAGGGGTTTCTGCTAAGGCAGGAAGCTGGGTAGTTGGCATGCTAAGTGTACACAAACTCCAGCTGGGAGTTGAGGGACCACCTGTGCTAGCATGTGACATGCTTGCATGTCCAGATTCAAAGATCTATATGTTTCAGCAAAGCATCCTGGTGCTTTAGTGCTATCAGAACGGCAGCGGCGTGCTGTCAATTGTGTTGTGTATGCAGACCTGGAACATAGCCCCACACCAGTGGATAAGGCGGCAGGTGCCCAGCCCATCTTCCCGCCCCAGCTGCACCCTCACCTCCTCCACCCGGGGGGCCCTGAAGATAGTCAATGCCACCTGGGGCATCTCCAGGCTGCCCTCCTGTGTCTCTGCAGGCCCTGGTTGGGAGTCTAGCCTGGGGCTGCTTGGCCTTGCTGCCTTGATCAGCATGGCTGGCTGATGCTGACCACATTCAAATTCATTTCCCTCATCAACAGTGCCTGCTTTGCCTGCTGAGCCTGACAAGTCACTCTCAAACATTCCAGAGGGTGACGTGACAGCAGCAATGGGTAGCTTTGGTGAATGGTCCTCTTGGGGTGCAGTGGAGTTCAGAGGGGGGTGAGGTGTGGCATTGAGGCTGCAGGCTGCTACAATGCCTTCAACATGGCCGTAGCTGGTGACAGGCTGGCCGTTGACTGCCAGCACGAGGTCACCATCCTTAAGAACTTTGGCAGCATGTGAGTGTGCGACACAGCCTCGCACCCGCAACACCTGCGTACACAGTCAAACTGAGATGCCTGCCAGCATCTGCTTGTGCATATAAAGCCATTAATCAGCAGCGCAATGAGCAGATCTGGCAGTCAAACAGAAGCTGTACTGTCAGGTGCAATCAGTTGTTGCATAGACGCAGAAACCTGGGAAGGCACTGAGAAACATTCAAGCACATTTTGTCTCTTTGAGCAGCCAAGCTATCCACAAAAGTAACAAGCAAGCTGTGGGTGTGTATTAGCTCCTTGAACCTGCATCTTTTGCCTGGAATCAGCAATAGGAAAGACAAGATGAGGCCAGCATGTTGCAAGCTGGTGGCAACAGGTGAGGTCAGGGGTAAATAAGTCAAGAATATTTGTACCTGACACAAGGGCACGACACATGATCAATGGATGAATGGATGGAGGGATGGATGAACGGATGTATGACTGAATCACTCAATGCATGCATGAATGACTGATCAGGCTTAGAGACCTGGCGGCGGTGGGGGTCAAAGCGAGCTAGACGGGTGACCCAGGAGGGGGCCAGCCCATGCTGTGCTGCCTTGCTCAGGATCAAGGGCTCCAGCTCAGCATCCAGAGTCCCCACTGTCAGCTGGCATGTAGCTGCACCACCTGACTCTGCCTTTGCACCTTGCTCTAGCATGTTACGCACCTATGTGCAAATCAGGCAGTCAGTCATGCCTGGTACTATCTCTAGCACGATGTGCAACATGTTGGTGACCTGGAGCTTTTGAGAGCTCAGCACCAGAATGTGTCAACAGCTTGTCATGGATATGGTATGCCAGCATATGTAGGACCACAGAGTTCAGACAGCTCTGCGCTTTTACAGAAGTCTCGTGGAAATGTGTGACAGCTGACAACAACACAGACATTAACCTTCTTTGAGTTGAGCAGCGTGACACTGAGTGTGAAGTCACCTGATTGAGCCAAGGCTTAATGACAGCGACAGAGATGCCTCGGCAGTATTCCTCTATATCCTCAGTCCCGGACTGCTCATTGTAGTTGGCGTACAGAGCCGTCATGTGGCCTTCTGAGGTGGTCAGCACACCAGAGAAGGTGTCACCAAAGTCATGGTCAAGCTCTATGACCTGCAGCCCATGTGGCAGCTCTAACAATAATAATAAGAATGATAATAATGATAATGATAAGAATGATGATGATGATAATAATAACGATGATGATAATTAAGATGCTTTCCAGCTCATGATGAGCTAGGTAGGTGCAGGGCGAGTCTTGTCTCTCCAGAGCAGCCTGAACAATGTCAATCCAGAGTATGTGCAGGCGCCCTGCTATGCCTCATGCACACAGCTGAGCATTATCAGTAACAAACTCAGTGCATGCTGGACTCTCAAAGCTGCTGTTACATATTTCCATGACGCTCTGCAGCAGAGGTAAAGCAAAACATTCTTGACCCAAAGAAAAGCACAAAAATCCCCTGCGGGCTGCCATCTTAGGAGGCTCTCATTATGACCGCTGAAAAGCACAAACTTGTTTTTGTGTATTTTACAAAAACCCCCAAAAGGCAAACTACAAAAGCAGCCTTGTGAAAGAGGAGTCGGAGGGGCAGCAAAGGGGTGACCTCTTCGTGAACTGGTCTGAAGCGTGGCACGCTGGGCACACCAGCCTTGAGGGCATGACTGGCACTGGTCACTCTGCTGCTGCGTCTCATGAGGCGCAGCTCCTGAGTGAGGCCGCACAGCTGCACCCCCTCCCCCTTCTTCACCCCTGCTTCACTCAGCTGAATCGCCCGCACCTCCTGTTGTGCCTGTCACATGCATGGGTGATTTGAGGCAGCGCTGTGCTGCTGTTGTAATAGTAACATTGCTTTCCAGCTCATGATGAGCTAGGTACGTGCAGGACAAGTCTTGTCTTTCCAAAGCAGTCTGTCTTGCGCATCTCGAAGAGGTGTGCTGCTGTGTGGCATGCAAGGGGTGTCTGAGGCAGTGCTGTGCTGCGGTGTTACATGTGCAGCTGCTTGCATGCCCTCTTTTACATTGCTGCTGTGCCTCTGTCGGTAACAGGTTGACCCACCAGCTGCAGTGCTCACACGCGTTGTGATCTGTAGTGTGATGTTTGCTAGCTTGCTTTGGGACACCTTTTGCAGTGCTGCACTAGTGTGTAACGAGACTGGCTGTGTAGCAGCCTGCATGGAGACTGCAACAGGCACAGTACTGCCAGCGTGAGGCTGATACTCTGAAGGTGATACAGTGTATGCTAAGGAACAGCCAAGCTTGGTTGCTGTGTCTCTTTCATGATGACAAAAGCTGGCATCAGGCAAAGCATCAACTGCAGAGATATTCAGTGAGAGACACTAGTGTCGAGTCAATGATGTTGGGTGGTCACTTGTACTGCATGGGCTGGTGTGTGTTACTTGCGATTTGTGTTGAAAAAAGAAGAAAATGCCTTAAACATCACGTGGCAAGGCAGTCTGATGTCAATGATCTGAAAACACATTCCGCCACTTATGGACGATGGCAGCTCTGATCTGATGTTGCTCATCAACAGAACCGCCAACATCAAGCTGCATTCCAGCTGGGTGCGCATACACACACAGACACACAGACACACACACACACACAGAGACACAGCAAAAGGTGTTTGCAACATCAGCAAAGCCTTGAGTTCTTGGCTGACCTGGTGAGACAGCCGTGTGGGGTCATAAGAGATGATGGCAAAGTTGTGGAGGGGGTGCAAGAACCTGACACGCCCCGGCAGCTCATCAGGGTAGGCCCCAAAGGACAGAGTGATGTTGCCCCCGCCCACAGGCAGCGTGCTGCGGTCCACCAACACCAGACCCAGCTTGTCACTGGCATGCACAATCACTCCGTTGCCTGCACTCAGCAGAGAGTGAGACGGTTTCAGCGCCTATGTAGCAACAGCACCCTCAGAAGGTGGGTTGCAAAATACCATGATGGTAATGATGCTGTCGTGAACAGGCGCTGTGAAACCATTCATGCTGCTTCTAACCGCAAGAGACCTTAAACGGCATAGATCATTGCAAAGTATTCGAAATATCACAAATTGCTTAGCCAATAGGCATCAGGTGCATGCGACGCAAATCAGCTCTCCAAGTGTGTCCAACGCATTTCAGCATTGCTAGACTTGAAGCCAAAAAAAATCGAAGGGTTGCATCCATTTCTAATCCAGACGACTGACCTTCAAAGCTCTTAGCATGAACACCATCCATGAGGGCGACATGGGGAATCTCAACCTCAACTAGTACCAGGCTCTGCCGTAGTAGCTGGTCCAATGCCACATCAGCATCTGCTTCTTCAGTCACAGAGGCAGCTGCTTCGGCAGCCGCTGAGTCTTCTTCAGTCTGGCTGTCAGAAGTCATGGCTTGTGGCTGAGCAGCCCCTGAGGCTTCTAGGGTGGGTTCAGGGAGGGTGGGTTCAGGGGCGCAAACTAGACAGCTTGTCCAATACCCAGAAGCATTGTCCCTCGTCCACATCTTTGGTTGGCCATACCTGCGCACAGAAGGAAAAGTCTTGACCACACGCACACAGTGCTGAATGCTTTTCAAAGGCTGGTGGGTTGCACCAGAGGTCAAGAGATGTGCTGCCTCAGTGACATCCCTAAGAGCAAAGGGGCGGCAGAAACTCTGCCTGACCAGTACTGGACACAGTATGCCTTCCAGAAGACACTGCATGCAGTTGCAAAGTGTGTCTTGAGCACTGTGACAGACCAGTGTCGTCAGGGCTAACAAAACAGCAGCTGGAAAAGGGCGGGAGGTACGGCCTAAGCTGCATGGCTCTGAGGCAGTTCACTGTGACCAAATCACAATCACCAACTGCAACTCAGTCAGGCAAGGCTTTTGCAGTCGTCGGGGCCAGCTAGGCCATGTGACTAATATGCACAGCCCTTCACGAAACCCAAAAGAGACAAAGAATGACCCAGACAAACACAGTCAACTCACCATGTATGGTCCAGATGCAGAACAGCATTCTTCCTCCTGTGGCGGTCAGTGACAGTGAAATACTGCAGTGTGGGCCGGGACCCAGAGGCCAGACCCCCCAGCACCCCAGCAAAAGAGCCCAGATCTGGGGTTGGGAGCCCAGCCAGGGAGGTCAGGATGGAATGCTTGGGGACCCCAGCTTGACCCATGAGGTAGCCCGCCTCTGCTAGGTAGACCTGCCCCACTGCAAGGCGGCTGTTGCGCGCTTGCTGGTAGCTGAGACTGTGGATGATGGATCCTGATGCCTCCAGGAAGCAGGCTGGCGTGATTGCATGCAGGTCTTGCACCTGAACCGGGTTGTGTTTATTTCATTCATTTCGTTTTGTACCTTACAGTCTGGGGTGTGCAGCCAGTTGTGACTCATCACACATCCTGGCTTGAAAGCACAGGTGTATGGGGTGTGCGACAAAACCAAGCTGTTTGGGTTGACCTCAGAATGAGCACATCATGCAGCACATGGTCAGGCACCACGTTCTGATTGTTCTGAAACATGAGCTTGCACTTTTGGCAACTTCATTGTAATGAACTAGTGTCACATTGGTTCACACTCCACATGTAGTAGCATGATGAGCTTGCACTTCTGGTAGCTTCATTGCGGTGTAGTAGCGTCATGGTTTCACACTCTGCATATACTAGCATTGCTGTCATGATGCGCTATGTGATATACCAAACTCTGCAGCACGCTACATGTTTAGCTGCTCGCCCAACATGCTTCAATCCAACCGCCCACCTGGGGCACAGTAGCAAGCCAGGACAGGAAGGCAAACCTTGATTGTGGCTTGCAAGGGTTGGCCCCCTCTTTCCACATTCAGCGTGACTGTTGCGCCCACAGAGGAGTCCAGTGTGTCCTCCAGGGCCAGGAAGTGGGTCACGACCTTGCCCTCTACTCGAGTGATGACATCTCCAGGTTCCAGCAGGCCTTCTGCAAAGCTGCCTGGCACAATGCTGTCAACTACCAGCATGCCGGTGCTTGCGCTGTTGGCTGCGCCTGCATAGTATTGCATAGCATAGCATAGCACAGCACAGCATAGCATAGCATAGCATAGCATAGCATAGCAAGCGCTGTTATTTGTTCCTTTTGAGGGCGTGACAGTTGAAATTGATGATGTGGAGCTCAGGCTGAGGCCTCACTTTTGTGGGGAGGGTTAGCTCTCAGACCAAGCACAGAAAACAATTGTGTGCATTTGGCACATGCTGTCAGAACTCCCTGCTACCTCATGATGCAGCATGCTGGCGGATGCCTGATGGTCTGACTCTGCCCTTGTGCAGTGCAAGCTGTAAAGATTGTGCCAAACTGTGACGCTCAAGGCCCTCATAGTGTCACCAAGCACATGCTGCCATTGTCATTGTCACTCAATCCTGTCTGTGAAAATACTAGCTACTCAAGCAACGCAATACATCTGTCTGTTAGCTGCAGCTAGGTGCAAAATAGGAAACCAGGATTTTCTGCCCACACACACACGGTATTGCATGTCATTTCACCTAGTGTCCACAACAAGCATTCACACCTGGCGCTGATACGTCAGCAGTCTCTTCAGCGAGGGCCGCCCGCACTTCTGCTTCAGTTTCACGGTTCAGGCCAAGGCGACGCGCCTCATCAAAGCCTTTGAAGAGGAAGGTGGTTTGCAGGTCGCCCCTGGGGATGTGGCAAGAGCCCCATTGCCAATTGGGCCCGGCCCCTGTGCCTTCCTACAGCGAGCACAACCCCTAAGCAGCGCAAGACATCATGCAAGATGGCCAGAATCTGCAGCACGACAATTCTGAAAACTTCAGTTGCAAAAAAATCTGCAGTCAGGGCTTCCTGCAGACAAGGGAAGTTCACGCATTGCCTTCAGCAACATGTGTGCCAAGAAACCAACGTGTCAGCATCTTACTATTGTCAGCAAGCTTGCACTTGAGATCACTCACTCAATGGATGATTATGTCACTGAATGCACAAAGCCTTCCCCAAAACAGCGCAGAGGTGGATCCTTATGCAGGCTGACGATATAGCAATGGGGTGATTCTCAGCATCTCAGCGATGCGGTTTTGTAAGTAAACAGTGCTGTTCTTTCATGCGGTCTCACACACAGTGCCAAACCAAGGTTGCAAAACATTCATGCAGAAGGTTCAGATGTTTCTGACGGTTTGGGCATATTGGTGGCTTGATCTCATCTGTCAGTTCTGTTGAGGCCAAGACCAGCAGCAGTGTCGGCTGTACACTTCACAGCTTGCAACAGACAGGTGGCATTTCCAGTAAGCCCTGTGAATGTTTAGAGCAGAGTACACATGGTTTGCATGACAGTTTCACAGGTGCTGTTTATCCAAGTGAAACTGGTACAATCGTTGATACGCATGTGAAGCACCTGAAAGTCTTCTAGATGAATCATCTGTGGCTATGTTGTGTTGATCAATATCGTAGTAACTTCAGTGAGAATGAGTAGTTTGCCAGCCTAGCATTGAGATTTGAAAGGCTTGGCTGACTAGCATACTTGGGACAAGTGACCAATTGTGGGGTATCTAGCAAGGTTCAACTCTGTCAAGTCAAGGGCGACATTTACAAAGATTACTGTGTGAATGGTCCAGCCTGATTGAGACCATGTCAACTGAAGGTATTGCTGGTGCGCAAACTGCCAAAACGGCACTTCATACAGGAAAGTTTATCTACCTGATCCTAGGGGAAAACATTTGTTCAATACAGAATTTTTCAAGCAGGAACCTGCAAGCAGAAGCATAGGAGGCATTGGTTTCAGACACGAGCATGAAATGAGCAGGCCTTTGTACCTGGATGAGATGAAGCGCTCTGACAACTCGCTCCAGGGGGAGGTAGAAAGCTGAAGAAGCCTTGTCCTTGCCCCCAGCATTCAGCGCAACTGCTTGACCATTGCAATCAACTACAGGAGAGCCACCGGAGCCTCCCTTTGAGCCAGAGCCTGCTTGCAGGTAGACTGCAGCGCACATACACATTTCAGAAGCAGCACTTGTCAATTCACTCACTCACTTATTCAAGATGTTTCTTTCCCTACGAAGGGAATGCACAGTCTTGAGTAGCCTCTTGCTTCAGGTCTGGTTTTTGCGGTCAGCATACCAACAATACCTTGTCATGACTAGCATGCATGCTGATACTGATACTCACAATGCCTGGTCAAATTTAACACCATGGTCAGGCATGGAGTGCTCAAGCTCAGCAGAAATTGTCACACCAACTAGAGAGCTGACATGACTGCGCAGGCATGAAGCAGAACTGACATGTGTTGAAGTCATTGTAGCTCTGACGACCGTAATGAGGCGCATCACGGTCCAGCCTGGCTAGTGTCCCGGCAAGAATGGAGATCTTCTCGCCAGAGTCATTCCCCACAACCCTGACCTCTAGGCCGACGGCTGCAGCTTTAGGGGCCAAGGGCACTTCATGGAGGGCCATGAACTGGACCTGGGAGGGCTCAAAACGCATGAAGCCAAAGTCGTGCACAGGGTCATAGTAAACAGGTAGCACTGGCACTTCCTCTCTGTCTAAGAATATGGCCTCTGCTGTGATGGGACCTGCAATGCGGAAGAACAAATAGTTGAAAAAGGCTGCAGGAGGGGCTCCCTCTGAACGAAGCTTGCCATGATTGTCCTACAGTACGAACTTGTACATTCTCATTGCATTTCAATTGCCGTCAAATAGTGAAGTACATGTTGGGCACCGCAGGTGCAGCAGAGCTCTGTCCAGTAGAGCATTTGGCAGGGCAGCTCACCAGGAGTCAAAACATGCCTGTTGGTCAATATGAGGCCTCTAACCTTGTCAACGACAAAGCCAGTAGCATAGGATGACGATGCAGCTTCTGTGTCAAAGCTCCGAGTTTGAGTGACCCTGCTCAGAACAGGGACAGTGTGTTTAACTCCTGCACGTGAAACACTTTTTGGCAGCTGTAACTGCTGCAACTTACTTGAGGACCACACAGGCAGGTACAACGTTGTCCAACGCCTTTCTCCAGCTCGCTGTTGTAGAATGTGAGCCAGACGCCATAGACATAGCGGGTACTCCCAGATCACTGCTGGCCATGCGGACAGACAATTCGCGGTCCATGCTATGCATCGTGGCAGCCTCCATCCCATTGGACGCCGGCCCTGCCGTTGTCATGATTTACCGACAGTTCACAATGGTAACAGATACCGCAACAGGCCGCTCGCAGCGTTGTATTTTTTGGAATACTTGTTTGAACCGATCAAGGATACGAAATGCCTGCAGCAGTATTATCAATTGTCTGTATAGCTCATGTGTTCAACCATAATCAAGGCTACCTGTTCATACATTGAGCAGCACAGTATCAGCTCAGGACGAGAGCTGCTGACAGTTGTTCAAAGCTAAAGCCTAGGCACAAGTACAGATGCAGAAGTCACACACTTAGTGTCACAAGTGTCAATTCACTCTCTCAAATGATACAAAGAGGACGTCAAAGCAGTCAGAAAGGAGCAGAGGGTGAATAGCAGTTGCTCTCATCGTCTTGGCCGCACTGCTGTCACCGGCTTCCGCCCTTGCTGTAGTCATTTGAACGGCCAATGATCTTTTGGTTCCAGAACTCCCTGACCACAGCAAAACCAAGAGGCAACGCCACATCTGGCCTCAAGAAATAGCTCTTGGGGCGCATGTTGGTCATAACCTCAGCCCATTTGGACATCATGGCATCACCTTTCCTTTGCATTTCATTGGCGCACGCATCCAAAAGGATTGGATACTTGTAGATCAACGCAGCTCCCGCACGTGACTGCACATACGCACCATTGGTAAGAGGCACAAATGACCACATTGATGCCGCCAACTCACATTGCACACATGGCTTATAGGAAACAGTGTAGAGTGAAGCACTGCATGGGTTGAGCTTGGTATACCACATACATTGTGCAGCAAAGAATGCTTTCATGCTGTTTCCAATGTGTCGAGTAGCTTACACTCTGGGGTGTCTGCTAATTGGGCGCAGCTATGGCAATAGCAGACGAGGGAATCAATGCTCACCTTGCCAAAGTCATACCCATACAGGTGGTTCCACTTGTGCTCATATTGGGAGGTAGAGGCAGCTGAGTAGTCGCCTGTAGCTTGCATGCTGATGGCTGTCTCAGCTGCAGCCTTGCCGCCCTGCATCCCACCAAGCCAAACATGCTCAGCCCAAGATGTGCATGCAAGACATCGATGTATGAGCAACAAAATGTACTTTGTAACAGTCAGGTGTTCTGAACAGCTAGATACTGATCTGCGTTATCACGCCATCCGTCATGATCTGTGCTATCATGCCATCAGTCGTTATCTGTGCTATCATGCCATCAGTCAGCTTATCTGCTGTAGCCTAGGTATTGCTGAGTGGCCTGTACCCAGTTGAAGTATGCACATCCATTCAATTTGCGCCTTACTGCTCAAAACAGTCCTTTAGCTTTGCCAAACTGCTCAGAACTTTCCTTTAGGGATGGGCCTTGGCACAAGATGATGATGATGTGTACTGACCATGATGGCTGTGTGAATTCCTTCACCAGTCAGAGGGTCAATGTGACCGGCAGCATCTCCAATGATGACCAGGTGGTCATCATAGGTTGTGCGCAGCCCCTGGCCTCCTAGCCGCAGACTGGCAGCCTTCATGCGCTCTATCTTGGCATTGGGGCCAAGCGCTTGGCTGATGAAAGGGTCGTTCTTGATTGCACCCTCATGCAGGCGCTTCAGGTCACTCTCCTGTGCAAAGGCAGGTGAAAGGTCAGGGTGGATGCGTTGTCACTGTCGATCAACATCCAGTCCTTTTGTTGCGTACAAGATTAGATGCACACTGCTATTCTGTCAAGTCTGTTCTGTCAGTTTTGCCTATGGGTAGTACAGCTGGCTTGGCATGCAAATGACGCAGCACAGTCTGGCGGAGAATGCTGAAACGCATAATCAACAACCCCTGCCTGCGCCCCTACAAATCCTCTCTCCCTCCCAGAAGCCCTTGCAGGCATGCACCCCTGCTAGTGCAGGGCAGCAGTGACAGCATGCATGTTGTCAATGGTCCACAACAAAGAGTGCTGCCTTACATGGACATCACCACAAAAGCCCTCCTTGCCGTGGGGGATCAGGTAGTAGCAGTAGTTTAGTTCATCGTTAGGGTGCTTGAAGATGGCTGAGTACCCAGGAAGAGACTCTTTCTGATAGAAGCAGACACCTGAATCACACACAATGCTTGGCTGTGATTGGTCAAAGATGATGTCTATGCCCTCAATTGAGCCTGCAGATGGAGTGCATAATCGACCATATTGATGACAGCACCATAGGACAAAACGATTAGCATGAAAGCTAGGACAGGTCTCACCGTCAAAGTCTGTGTTATGTGTGCCACCCTCTACAAAGGCTCTGCTGCAGACACCACGAGGGGGCTCTGTGCAATACCCAAGTTTGGTTGCAAGGCGAGAAGTGGCTCCATCAGCTATCACCAGCAGCCTAGCTTTAACTTTCTCGCCCTGCACAGCATGGCTTGTGTCAGTACATGAGAGTGAGAATTCACGTTATCATGAGGTGACAGCAGTAGTCTTACATCGCCTGATGACACAGTCCACAGGCCTTGCTGCTGGTCAAAATCAGCTGCTGTCACTTCAAACTCCTCCCGCAGCTCTGCGCCAGCTTTTCTGGCAGCATATGCCATTCTCATGTCCAAGTTTATTCTTTTGACAGCACAAGCAGCTGCTTCCCCAAGTTTCTCGACCGAGGCCCCTGCAGTCAGTGAGACCAGATTGCAGACTTGGCACAACCTAAGGCCAGAGTTCGGCCACCGGCAAATGAGCTTGTGAAGCTCGAAAGCTTTGCTCAGATGAATGTGTGAGGCCTGTTGCTACTAACCTATGTAAGAGATGCCAGCTGGGCTCACGAATCCGCCAGCATCAGCGAAATGCGCTTCGTTGTTTGCTTGCAGCTCTTGCATCACGCCCATCTCTTCTAGGATCTTGATGGCAGGTGTACAAACAGCATCACCGCAATACTTGTCTCGTGGAAATGACTCTTTCTCGAGTATCGCAACCTTCAAGCCTTTCTGTGCAGAAAAGTATGCTGTGGTGCTACCGGATGGGCCCGCACCGACAATAACCAAGTCATACGCGTCGGCCGGTAGGCTGCTTTGCGGATACGGTCCTGAAGTCGGCGGCCTTCCGAGGTTCCTGCGCCTCAATAAGTAAAGACTAGTGGCTGCTACGGCTGTGATCCCGGCTGCAGCCAAGACCCGTTTATTGTCCTGTGCAAACTGCGAGGCTTGGTCAACGTATTGATCGAGACGGGAAGATTCCATGCTGGCCCAGCAGTGCAGGAGGCTTCTTGCCGCGGTCGAGATCAATCGCGCATGAGCAAAGCAAGCGAAGTCAAAACTGCCTAACCTAACAGTTCATGCGCGCCATCAAATTTTCGTATAAATAAAAAGGATTTTTGCCTGTTCCTTGATAGATTGGATCTCAGATACACGTTCCCAAGGATGCACTGATCTGCAGAGCCTGGTAAAGTGCCTGGATCATAGGGGTATTGTGTTAGCGTTAGATACAGTATACGTATGCAGTCAAACAAGGGTTGTGTTAGGCTGCGCGATGCACTGAAATGCATTGGAATGCATCTCGGAGGTTATCATTACAGTCATGTAGAGATGATGTAGTGGAAATCTGCTGAGAAAAACAGTCGTCGTTGCTGTCGCTGGCTGCTAGGTCAAGGCTGACAGTCCTGACGGCCGGCCACGAGCGCAAGCACAACGCATGTAGACCTGAAGTCGGAGGTTGTATGAGTGATTACACCTATATCAGCAGAGTGCTTTCCTTTTGGCATGCTTCTGCTTGGCGGCCAACTTGGCTTGAAGCAGCTTGATCAGCAAGGAAGGTTATGTTGGTCCAAAACCATAGACATGTCAGACAAATACCATTGATGGCCCATCCCTGTTGCATGCAAAAATGCATAGCTATAGTGCACACAGCTTCTGAGGCATCTAGCAGCCATTCTGCTGCTGCGACCTTGCAGAACAGATGCAATCAATTAGTTTGCAGTCAGCATACCTGTCAGCGTTTAGCTTTGCAGAGCAGCAAAGATCCAAGGTGACTTCAGTCTGCCTCTGACCTCGATGTCATGTAAGGCACACAGCGCTTGAAAGACTGCTGTGAGTATGACGCCAGTAATATTTTACATTGTCTGTGTACATAATAGATCTAGTTTGTACATCAATATACTCCAAGCAGTTCTCAGAAAATTGCAAAAGACTGCATTGCATTGAGAACAGAAAACAGCTGTGCAGACTTTCCAGACTTATGTCTGACATAATATGATCACTCATGATGATGTCACTACCTCCCTCACACAAGCAGAAATCAGTCACTGCACTCTTGACCCCTTCGTTTCAATGGTGCCTGCTTCACATACTACAGATGTTGGCTACAACCAGAGGTGACCTGCCTCCCCTCTGCTTGAAAGCATGGTCCAGAAGCAATAGAATCAGATGTGAATCTAAATCCGGCAATCTGCCATCACGCACAGACAGGTCAAGAAGAGACAAATGTGGCCAGTGTACAAATGCTGAAATGCTCTTTGGGAGCGAGACTGGATGCATGGACTTCAGATTGAGGGTTTTCAGTTGGGAAAGTCCTAAAAGACTTGTGGGGAACTGGGAAAACTTACAAGACTGTAAACGCAGATTGCTTATTTGTGTCAGTTGGTTAAACCATTCAGGCAAAGTATCAACATTTATGAATGCCAAGTTCAGGTCCTCAAGTTGTGTGTACAAGCACAGCTTGGGTGATAAGGTGTGTGTGACGCAAGTGAGTGTGAGGCTCTTGAGAACTGGCAGGGCCATGGGCCACGAACCCTGCTGCAAATTGTCAGGACAAGCATCTTGTAGTGTCAAGCGCGTCAATTGCAGCGCCATGTCAAGGTTCAGCATGTCAAAAGGCCCCTTGTCATCCACACAAAGGTAGTGTATGTGCAAGGCTTGCAAGCGCACATCTTCGCCTTCAGGCAAAATCAGCTTCCTGAGGACATCTCGATGCTCAGTGAAAAGCAAGGCTGTCAGGCTGGTGCAACAGCTCAGGTCAACAATGTTGTCTGCTCCTCTATGTAGCTCAAGACGCTGCAGACATGTAAAGTTTGGCACCCTTGTGGCAAGATTGCAGTAGCTGTTCAGGGCCATGCTATGCATCTTGGACAGAAATTGCAACTCCACCATGTCATAGTCCTCATGGCCATCAAAGATTCCATATGGGTCATTGATGGTCATGCAGGTCAGGCTGGTCAACTGGCTCACTTCAAACCACATCTGGAGCTGTGCATTAGTCACCAGGTCTGTGATAGTCCAGTCTGTCAGCAAGTCTGCCAGAACCTTGAGGCAAACTGGGAAGCGTGTAAGTTTTTCGATATCTGCATCAAAGAAGTAGTGACAGTTGCAGGAACAGATGCAGGAAAATCTATAATGGCTACATAGTCTTCTGCATGCACGTACTAATCATGTGACCAGATAAACTGTACATCGTGCGCAGTGTCCTGCACATCCTGCTGTCAAAACATCACTTTGGAGGTGTAGGCTGCAGCATTCTCACAGCTATGTCTGCACGACTTGCCTGTCGAGAGATGTAGCTCCGGTGCATGACCCATCCTCTGTCCAAGATGCAGTGCAGTCAAAATCTGAGGGAATAGCCAACCACCCCGAGACATTGTTCCCCCTGGAAACGAGCGTTCGGGAGGTGTCTCGCCAGCTTGTAGGAACACAGCGACTTTGCTTATGTGAGGTGCGATTCTGGCAAACCAGCGAACGAACTGTCGCTCGGTTGCGGTTTGCTTTGTGTCAGCCGCACTCAAAGTAATCTCGGTACGCGCCGAACGAGTTTCGTTGGCCTCAACCTCAGAAATGCGAATCTTGTCTCGTACGCGTTGCGGCCCACACACAATGATATAGACTTCATTTCCCCATACCGTGCTGGCAAGTTGGGGAAGATTTGTTGTGTGTGAGCCGCGTAACTGCTGCAACCAATTTTGACAAACGCACTCGCACAGCAGCTTTTCGCGCAAAGGCAGCAAACTCACAATGGAACCCAAAAGCTCGACAGGTGCCTCTGCAAAGCCTGACATGCTGTCAGAAAGCCTTGCAGGCTGCAGTTGCTGTACAGTAGCAGATCGCAGATAGGGCCTACCTCTGGTTTCGGAGCGTTTTGACATCGTATCATATGCTGCACACAAAACGGCGCAATGAGCGACGCAGACAGCGCGGGCAGTCATGGCCGCGCCAGCAAGGCTTCCAGGTCCGCTGGAGGCCGGGTGGCACAAGTTCGGAAGCAGTTTGAGGCAGCTAGTGCACTTCCTTCGCCTTCGGCAAGGGCTACGGTC
>JAABUK010004008.1_pt1 | contig 24431 bp, 4 predicted proteins | sample 5559141 | NCBI WGS metagenome assembly JAABUK01 (sample SAMN10711869, study PRJNA513367) | rock metagenome | isolation source: Antarctica rocks | place: Antarctica: Victoria Land, Pudding Butte nord | collected 2016-01-03 | reverse complement strand
CTTTACACTATAAGACATATATTATTTATATATTATATTATTATATCGCTCAATTTCTTAGTATCTCTAACAATTTCAAACGATTCTACTCTCTTAAGTAGAGAAGTCATTTGGCAATAACGTTAAATACTCGCAGTACAGCTTAATGAGAGTAGAGAGAGCGTGGAGAGATTGAAGACTAAGATTATATTGAAGGTGCGAATTCCCGCTCGCGTGTTATGAGTGATGCGGCTGTGTCACGCATTAAGAAGAGTGCGCTCTCTCAGACATTCATCCCGCGTTCTCTCAGAGTTGAGCTCAAGAATGATAAAGAGAAATTCTCTAACGCAGAATATACTGCGGAAGAAGATAAATTAATATATTACACTGAGCTGATATAAGAAGAACTTGAAGAGTATATTTAGAGAGCTAAGTTATATATAATATATAAGCGAAAGAAGCGCGAGTTAGTGCAGCTGTGTAAAGAATTACAAAAAGAATTTATAATTAGTTTATGAGATGTAGATGAGATGACTGCGCTGTTTAAATGAGCGTTAAAGAGAGCGAGACTATTGAAGAATAATAATACTTAGCGAACAAAAGAATATGTGCGATCTGTCAAGCTCATATATTATTATAGCAAGAATGTTAAAGAATTAGAAGAGTTCTTAATATTCTAAATTATTTATTGAGAGATTGAGTTAGATAAGTCGTAGACGACTCGCGTGTGTATTATAGCTAAATATCTTCGTGATATATTTATAAAATTATGGGATTAAAGAATTCAATTAAATATAAGTCTTATTAAGATGTGAGATGAATTCAAGTAATGATTAAGAGATTCTCTTAAGATATTAAATTAATGTGTTCTTAAATCAACTTTAATAATAAAGAAGATAAGATAATAAGAGAATTAAATTTATAAAGATATATATATTTATATATATGAGTTAAAGAATAATACTCTTATTATGATTATTGAGCAGTAAAGAATATGAATTCTAATTAATATACTGCAATCTAAACTTTATAATTAAATCATGCGCGATTTATTTATAATTAATAATATTAATGCGATAATTACTTGCGCAGATTGAAATGAGTTAACTCTTTTAGAGAGAATCTTGACGTGAAGCGCACGCGTATTAATAATGAATAAAAGTGAGTTAAGAAGAAGTAGTTTTCTTTCAACTTATAAGTGATTTGATCGCGATTCGCGAGATAGTTTTAAAGATAGAAGATAAGATGCGGGAGATAATAGAACATAGATAACTGTTAAGATCTGTTAAGATTAACTATAGTAAGATTCAGATATCAAAGAATTGTGAATAGAAATCACTGTTCTTATAAAAGAAGAATCAAAGATAAATTGTAATTAATAATATAAGTTGATTATAAAAGAAGAATAAGATTATAAAATTATAAAATAAACGAGTGTTTATATAATCACTACTGATAGATTATATATAATACTTCTAAGTGCTCTTTTTGAGCACTCTTAAGTACTTGCTTCTAAGTGCTCTTCTTGAGTATTCTTGAGCACTTCTCTTAACATTTATCTCTGATTATTTTGATTAGATATATCTTTTTAGATCGGATCTTCATAATTCTAAGAGATATTTATCTGCGAAATCTACTATCTTAGCTGTTTATTAGAGTTCGATAGTTAGAGTTGAGTTCGTTAATTGCTAATCTGTAGCTGTAATATTATATTCTTTCAGATTAGCTTGATCTCTTAAGCTACTTAAACTTATCTTTATAATTTATATAATTTCTACTTTCTTCTTTCTTTATTATATCTTAATATTATATTGATAAATCTTTCTCTTATAAATAATATTAAATTCAAACGGAAAAGATAACTTTATTAGAAGTGTTAATTATAATTATATATTTTATCTATATTAGATGAGATTATCTCTATATATTTTTTAAGAATATCTCGAAGTATTTAAAATATACTTATTATAATGTTTGTTATAATAATAATTTCTTGAAGACTAACTTTTAAAGATTGCGATAGAAAGAGTTATATTTAGAGATTGTGTGAAAGATAACTCTTCTATATTTTTAATAAGATACTGCGGAAATAATGAGTTTGAACTTTTATATTAAGTCTTTTCGGGCGGCTTAAAGTAAGATGATTACTCGAGAGATTAAGTCTTTAAAGAAGCTTAATCAGAAAGAGAGATATTTAGAGAAGAAAGAGTTGTTAATTAGTGCGGAATTGCACGTCACTTTCAATAAAGAGCAGTTAACTGCTTTCTTTAATTCTTCTTATATTAAAGGTTTCGGCGATAATAATTCTTAAGGATCGCGAGACTGAGATTTGTTTCTAATTCTTATATGTTTTTTAATATATTGTATTCTAATTATTTTATTAGATAATAAGTTTTACTCTTAATTTCTTGATTATTGAGCACTTTTTTTATTTTATACTTCTAATCTTGATTATTTAATTAATATGAAGTTTATTTAATATTCTTTGATATAGATTTCAGAAGAGAAATATTGAATATAGAGTGAATTCTTATAATATTTAAGAGTTTAAGTTTATAAATTAATTTGTTTAAGACTTTCTAAATTGAATAGAAGTTAAGTTTCGTGTAATTTAGTTTTGTGCTGAATCTTTTGATTTTGATATTTCGGCGAAATAAATATATTGAATCTTCTTCTTTAAGATTTGATTTATTAATTCTCTTAGAGTTATAATATATATTAGACTTTTAATTAATGAATTCAAGATCTTTTATTAATTCTTGATGTAAATTAATTAATAATTGTATATTAATAACTGATTTTTATATAAGTTATTTCATTTCTCTTGATTATTTATACGGGATTGATTCTCATTTATAATTAATATAGAAGAATAACACTTTAATTATTACTGAAATATTATTATATGCGAACTATATTAGTAATAAGAGTACTATTTAATTATTCTGACAATAGTTTATATAATACTGTAGATATTGTTTCAGTATCTAATTAATTCTTTTAATTTGTTCATTCATTTGCGGATGATAAGCTGTAAATAGCTTATATTTAATTTCGAGTTGATTTATTAATAACTTTTAGAATTTAGAAGTGAACAGTTTGTCTTAATTAGAGATAATCTCTATTAATATATCATGATTTGCGAATATTATTTATAAAAATGTGTAGATTAAGTTCTCTGCGTTTAATACTTTTATATAGTTGATAAAGTAAATATATTTTATTAATTTATTAGTAATGATTAAAATATTATCGTAATCAACTTTAATTATTAAGTTCTTAAATAATAATAGTTTGGTAATGAAGTCTAATATAATGGATTTTCATGCTTTCTTAAATTGTTTTAAAGATTGCATCTTTTTATATAATTTATATTAAAAGTGCTTGATTTTTTAATAAGTATTGTAGTTAATAATTCACTATTAAACTGCTTTATTCATTTCTGAAAAATAATAGAATTTAAAGATATGTTTTAGAATCTTTTCTATTTCTTAATGTTTATAAGATATCTTCTCATAATATTATTAAATAATTATTTTCTTTACTTTATTTGTAATATATATCAGTTCTTTGTATAAGATCAGCTCACTATTTTGTTTTTGAAAGATTGAATATTTTTCGGGATTTTTTCGAATTTCGCAGAATAAATGATTATTTAAATATGATTTAATAATTCGGTCTTTCTGATCTTGATTAGAGATCTGAAATATCGAAGCAATTATAGTGTAATTATATATTATGAATCCGTTCTTATTCTCATATAAAACTGACTGTGAAGCAGATTTAATATCTCAGGCGTGATCTGCTCAACGACTTAAAGCGTTAGCTTTGACGTTATTATTTTCTTTTTAATAGAAAATTTTAAAGTTATAAATTAATAGTAGCTTAGATTATCATATCTGATATCTATTTAATATCTTAATAGTGATGAAGTATAATAGATTTTTATGATTTATATATACTTTCACAGAATACTTGAATTTCTTCAAGTATACTTATTATTTATTAAACATGATAATTATGATTAGAAGTTTCTTATTATAAATCTTATAATTGAGTTCCGCTGAAATTATCTTTCTAAAATAAAAGATGATGAGTCTTAATCATTCTTTATTATTAGATTGACTTATACATATATTAATAATATAGTCTGATGTATTTATCTTAAGTATAATTTATCTCTCGGAATTAAATATTGTGAGAATAGAAGTTATTATAAATTTCTATTTCAGCTTTTAAAACGAAGACTCTGCTTCTATTTCTTAGATGAAGAATACTTTCTTCCGAGTTATTCATATTAATGAGGCGATTATCTTCGAGTAACTCGTAATAAATCTTTAATAGAAGTTGATGAATTCGAGAAATGATTATAATTTCTTTATTAATATAAGTTATGATTATTTAAGTATGATTATTATCTTGAATTTATTTATTTAAATTTTTATGACTATTAAAATAAATCTAAGAAATTTAATACTTTACTTATAAAACTCGCACTTCTCGATCTTCATTAATAGATTTTTTGTTTAAAGAGCGCGAAATATCTTTTAAATATATTCAATATATTATTTCTTGATTTCTGAGTATATAAGAATGTCGTTTAAGTAGATGATATAGAACTGATTTAGATATTCTCTTAGAATATTATTTATTAGAGATTGAAAGAAGACGAAAATGTTTATTAACTTAAAGAACATAATTAGATATTCATAATAATTATAATAAGTTCGAAATGCGATTTTTTATTTCTCTCTCTTCTTCATTCTTATTAGATTATACGCTCCTCGTAAATTGAGCGTAATAAATCATTTTTTCTTATAAATGCGATCGTGTAACTCTGAGATTAATAATAATATATATCGATTTTTAATCGTGATATTATTTAGTTATTAATAGTTAATACACAGGCGCATTTTCTTATTAAGTTTTGAAACAAATAGAACTGAATATTCTATAAATAAAGTTGAAGATTGAATAAATTTCTTCTTCTAATTTTTATTAAGATACTTTTGTAGAATCTTAAGTTCTTTCTTAGAAAGAGAATAAATAGATCTGTAGATAAATTTCTTATTAAATTTTAAAGGAATCTTATGATTTTAGAGTTGATGCTTAAATAGCGCTAATACACTTTTATTCTCAATAAATAAATGTTTAAATTCATTATATTCTAGTAAATACTCAGAAAAACTTTCTATTATTTCTACTAAATATCTATTGTCGAATTTTATTTATACTACTTTTGTAAATGATATTATAATCGTGTTTACTTTATAATCGCAGTTGAAAAAGCTGATAATTTATTATTTTTAATTAACTACTGAATTATGAGCTTTTAATTATGAAATGCTTAAAATAATATTATATTTGATTTTCATGATATTCAATATTACTTATTTTGTATATTACTGAATATCTAGTTTTAGTGAATAAGTTTCTACTTTAACTCACTTTTAATCTTGTTCGATAGAACTTTTATTTATTAATGTTAATTAATAGAGTTTGTCTTTTTCTTATATAAACAGACGGAATTAAGTTATATATATTAAAGAGATGTAATTCTTAATAACTCTGAAATTAATTATAATCTTAGTTTAATATTATTCTATCCGAATTTATATAATTAGATATCGTGCGTAATTAATATCAATTACCGCTATTTTCTGAGATTTGAAAGTAAGTTCTTTGTTATATCTTGAATTTAAAGAATCTTCTCGTTTTTTAACTCTTCTAATCTGAAGTTTCTGAAATAAGTATATTCTTCTTTCGCGAAGTGATCTTCTGATTTATCGCATGAAAAGTGTGCGTATAATTCATGAGAGATGCGATACTCTTTATCGCAGATCATTTTTATTACTTCTGATTTCTTAGATTCTTAAATTTATATTATACTTGCGCTTTATATTTCTTTAAGATAAGCGGAGATATTAATCTTATATAAGTTAATCACTTCTTGAAGATTACTATCTTAATAATAATGAATTTATTCTTAATTCTGATCTGAACATTCTTCTATATAATATATTCTTAATTGTAATTTTGATTTAATTCTTTATAATATTTTCTCGAGCGTATATACTTTGTATTAATATTGAAACTTCAACTCACAGTTTATATTTATATATAATATTACTTCTCAGAACTTAATAATTATTTTCACGTAATTCTTATTATACTTAAGATTATTCGATATTTGTTTCTAAGATACTTTAAAGATAATACTTAACAACTATTAAGCTTTCTTCTATCTAAGTTTCTTGAGATATTATTTCGAGTTGTTCTTATCTAATCTATAAATAACGCATTAATTGTTATAATAAGTAGTTTAGAATATATAGATGTGAGATGATTCTGTGAGTTTTTGATTATGAATCTACTTAAATGATTTGATAATTGATTCTGATATTAGTATTATAATATTAAAGTAGCTGATATCTTATATATTATCTGATTTTTCTATTATTTATTCTTCTGATTTGTTTAAGATAGCGTGTAATTATTATTTATTTAAGTAATTATTGACTCGATGTTTAAATTTTTTGTAATAAAGATATAAATTCTTTTTCATTCTTTCTTTTTATTAAATTGAAGAGAGTTTGTCTTAATTAAATTTCTTTTCAAATCTTTTATGATTTGTGACATTCAAATTCATTTCTCGCGGGTAACAAACTTATTTCGCTTGATGTTCGCTTTTCCGATATTTATTAGAAATGAAGATCTGAGAATATTCTTATTCTTTTTTCATCTGTCTTTTATATAGACAATTGTTTATTTTGATAAATATATTAATTAGACTTTCTAATTTATCTAATCTTTCGATTCGAGTCAGTTTATCTTTAACTAAATCTTTTAATTTTAGATAATATTTTATTATAAGTGCTGCGTTATCTTATTTAATTCTTAATATGATTTATTGAAACTTAAATATATACTCTATTATTAAGTCTATTTATTAAAGTTTCTAAACTTCTCGTTCAGCAATTCATTCTTTATTTACTTCTTCATATATCCGTCTGATATACTTCTTAAAATAAAGATAAGTAACAAAGATTCTTTTTATTTTTACTTTCTTATCTTCAATCATCTTCTTTAAGTAATCTATTAGATATGATTCGAATTAATTAAAGACTTTATTTTAAAGATATATAACTATAAACATTATCTTAACTTCAATTATTCTCAGCTTTTAAGTATTAAATCGAATATATATATTAACTTAAGTTAAGAAGATTCGAAGTTTCTTTCTATCTTTATAAAATATATTAGAGATGTTGATTTTTAAGAAGATGTGATTTATATTAACGATTTCCTTTTAAGATTATTCTTATTTAGAGTGTAATATATTTGCTTTAATAAGACTTCTTATAATAAAATGACTGATATTCAATAATAAATAATTAAAGTGTTAAGATTTGTTAAGACTAGCTATAATAAGATTTAGATATTAAGGAGTTGTGAATAGAAATTACTATTCTTATAAAAGAAGAGTCAAAGATAAATTATAATTAATAATATGAGTTGATTATAAAAGAAGAATAAGATTATAGAATTATGAGATAAACGAGTATTTATATAATTATTATTGATGAATCGTGTATAATGCTTTTAAATGCTCTTCTTAAGCACTCTTAAATATTTACTTTTGAATACTCTTTTTAAGCACTTTTAAGCACTTCTCTTAATATTTATCTTTCTGAGTCGAATCTTCGTAATTCTGAGAGATGTTTATCTACGGAATTTACTGTCTTAACTGTCTGTCAGAGTTCGATAGTTAGAGTCGAGTTCGTCGGTTGCTGATTTATAGCTGTAATAATAACTCGTGAGTAAGACACTGCGGTTAATCTTCAATTTATAATGATTTGCTGAAACTGCGGTAAAGAAGATTATTATAATATTGATTTCTCAGATAGAAAAGAGATAAAAAACGACTAATCTCAATTATTAATATCTTATAATTATTAAGACTGAGCTCAATTCAGATTATATTTAAATCTAAGAAATATATCTTTCTTAATATAAAGATTTAGATATCGTAAAGGAAGCGCGTATTACGCGCTCTACTAAACTTTAAAGCGTAAGAAAACTTTATTTCTTAGACTATTATATTGAAGAAGAATATAATTTTATAGAAGTTTATAACTTATATAAATGATATAAATGATTATCTTGTAATTATATATAATTAAGAATTAATTGAGATGTATATAATTAATATGCGAGATATATCTTGATTGAATCAACATTTTTATTATATAATTATTTTGAAGAGATTTAAGCTGATTTTAAAGATATTGTAATTAAAGATTATTAATTTAGATATGAATTGAGTGAAACGCAAGTGATTTTATCGCGAGTTATATATAAATATTATAATAGACATATTTAAGCAGTTTTTAACTTAAGATAATATTATTTAAGTAGAAATATTGATTATATAATCTGAAGATATATTGTGATATATAAATATCTCGCTCGCGAGTTTATAATTAGAAGAGTCAGTTCTATTTAATAAGTATTAGAACTTCTTTAATATGTTTATTGAGAATGAAGATGAATATTTATCGCAGATGAATAGCGTGCGATACTTAATTGAGATTAAAGAAGGGAAGTCAATATCTTATAAGTTATTATATTTCTTATTTTAATTTAAGCTGCGAATTTTATATAATTATCTTAAGAATAGTTTACAAAAGAAATGAATTTAAGAGTTGATATTATCAGTAAATACTTCTATTCTCTTTATAAAGAAGAAGAATAATAGTCTGTAATTATGCGTTGATTATTAAGAGTTAAATCAGATAATAAGTAAGAATCATTATTCATTATTCTTGATTAGAGAAATTCTTGATCATCTATTAAGCGCGCGCTATTTTACTGCGCTAGATCTGCGAAATATATATTATTAAATCTGAATTTGAAAGAAAGATTAATGAAAGACTGTGTTTTACACGCGTTATAAACATTTTAAGTATTATATTATATTATTTAAATTGATAAATACTTCAATCATATTTCAGATCTTTATAAATGAGATATTAATGAGATTATTAAATAATATTTATATTATATATATAGACAATATATTAATCTTTAATAATATCCGCGAAGAGTATATAATTTATATGCGATAGATGTTAAACCGCTTATAATTTATATGTGTATATATAAAGTTGCCGAAATGTGTATTTTATATATAAGAAGTTGACTTTCTAAACTATTATATAGAAGTCGCAGATATATTAATGAATTCTTGTAAGATAATTATTATTAAAGAGTGAACTGAATTAAAGAGCTTCTTATTAAGATTTGTCAAGATTAATTATAATAAGATTCAGATATTAGAGAGTTGTGAATAGAAATTACTGTTCTTATAAAAGAAGAGTTAAAGATAGATTGCAATTAATAATATAAGTTGATTATAAAAGAAGAATAAGATTATGAAATTATAAGATAAACAAGTATTTATATAATTATTATTAATGAGTCGTGCATAATACTTTTAAGTGCTCTTCTTAAGCACTCTTAAACACTTACTTTTGAGTACTCTTTTTAAGCACTCTTAAACACTTCTTTTAATATTCATCTTTAATTATTCTGATTAGATATATCTTTCTAAGTTAAGTCTTCGTAATTTTAAGAGATATTCATCTGCGGAATCTACTATCTTAACTGTTTATCAGAGTTTAATAGTTAGAATTGAGTTTATTGATTACTGATTTATAGCTGTAATATTATATCTTTCCAAATTAGTTTAATCTCTTAAGCTACTTAAACTTATCTTTATAGTTTATATAATTTCTACTTTCTTCTTTCTTTATTATATCTTAATATTGTATCAATAAATCTTTCTTTTATAAATGATATCGAATTTAAGTGGAAAAGATAACTTTATTAAGAATACTGATTATGATTGCGTGTTTTATTTATATTAAACAGAATTATTTTTATATGTTTTTTAAGAATGTCTTGAAGTGTTTAAAGTGTACTTATTATAGTATTTATTGTGATAATAATTTCTCGAAAATCGACTTTTAGAGATTGCGATAAAAAGAGTTATATTTAAAGACTGCGCGGAAGATAACTCTTCTACGTCTTTAATAAGATGCTGCGAAGATAGCGAGTCTGAACTTTTATATTAAGTCTTTTTAAGCGACTTAGAATAAGATAATTACTTAGAAGATTAAGTCTTTAGAGAAGCTTAATTGAAAAGAGAAATATTTAAAAGAGAAAGAGTTGCTAATTAGTGCGGAATTGCACATTACTTTTGATAAAGAGTAGTTAACTGCTTTCTTTAATTCTTCTTATATTAAAAGTTCCGGCGGTGATAATTCTTAAGAATTGTGAGATTGAGATTTGTTTCTAATTCTTATATATTTTTTGATATATTGTATTTTAATTATTTTATTAAATAATAAGTTTTATTCTTGATTTCTTAATTATTAAGCACTTTTTTCATCTTGTACTTCTAATCTTAATTATTTAATTGAATTAAAGTTTATTTAATATTCTTTAATATAAGTTTTAGAAGAGAAATATTAAATATAAAGTGAATTTTTATAATGTTTAGAAGTTTAAGTTTATAAATTGATTTATTTAAAACTTTCTAAATTAGATAGAGATTAAGTTTCGTGTGATTTAGTTTTGTACTAAGTCTTTTAATTTTGATATTTCGGCGAAGTAAATATACTGAATCTTCTTCTTTAAAATTTGATTCATTAATTTTCTTAGAATTATAATATATATTAGACTTTTAACTGATGAATTTAAGATTTTTTGTTAATTTTTAATGTAGATTAGTTAATAGTTATATACTGGTGACTGATTTTTGTGTAAGTTGTTTTATTTCTTTTGATTATCTATACGAAATTGATTTTCATCTGTAATTAATATAGAAGAATAACACTTCAATTACTGCTGAAGCACTATTATATGCGAATTATGTTAGTAATAAGAGTATTATTTAGTTATTCTGGCGATAGTTTATATAATATTATAAATATTATTTTAATATTTAATTGATTCTTTCAGTTTATTTATTCATTTATAAGTGATAAGTTATGAATAACTTATATTTGATTTCGAGTTGATTTATTAATAACTTTTAGAATTTAGAAGTGAACAGTTTATCTTAATTAGAAATGATCTCTGCTAGCATATCATGATTTGCGAATATTATTTATAAAAATGTGTAAATTAAGTTTTCTGCGTTTAATACTTTTATATAATTAATAAAGTAGATATATTTTATTAATTTATTAATAATAATTAAAATGCTGTTATAATCGACTTTAGTTATTAAATTCTTAAATAATAATAGTTTGATAATAAAGTTTAACACAATAAATTTCTATGTTTTCTTAAATTGTTTTGAAGATTATATCTTCTTATATAATTTATATTGAAAGTGCTTAATTTTTTAATAAGTATCGCAGTTAATAATTTACTATTAAACTGCTTTATTCATTTCTAAAAAATAATAGAATTTGAAGATATGTTTTAAAGTCTTCTTTATTTCTTAATATTTATAAGACGTTTTCTCATAATATTATTAAATAATTATTTTCTTTGCTTTATTTGTAATATATATCAGTTCTTTATATAAAATCAGTTCGCTATCTTGTTTTTAAAAGACTGAATATTTTTCGAGATTTTTTCGAATTTCGCGAGATAAATAATTGTTTAAATATGATTTAATAATTCGGTCTTTCTAATCTTAATTAGAGATCTGAAATATTGAAGCGATTATAATATAATTATATATTATGAATTCGTTCTTATTCTCGCGTAAGACTAATTATGAAGTGAGTTTAATATCTCAAGTGTAATCTGCTCGACAACTTAAAGCATTAGCTTTAATATTATTATTTTCTTTTCAATAAGAAATTTTAAAGTTATAAGTTGATAACAACTTAGATTATTATATTTAATATCTGTTTAACATCTTAATAGTAATGAAGTATAATAGATTTTTATGATTCATGTATACTTTTACAAAGTACTTGAATTTCTTTAAATATACTTGTTATTTATTAAACGCGACAATTATAATTAGAAGTTTCTTATCATGAATCTCGTAATTAAGTTCTACTAGAATTATCTTTCTGAAATAGAAGGCGATGAATCTTAATTATTCTTTATTATCAGATTGACTTATGTATATATCGATGATATAATCTAATATATTTGTTTTAAGCACGATTTATCTTTCGAGATCAAATGTTATAAGAATAGAGGCTGTTATGAATTTCTATTTTAACTTCTGAAATGAAGACTTTACTTCTATTTCTTAGATAAAGAATACTTCTTTTCAAGTTATTTATATTAATAGAACAATTATTTTCGAGTAATTTATAATGAATCTTTAATAGAAGTTGATGAATTTAAGAGACAATTATAATTTCTTTATCGATATAAATTATGATTATTTAAGTATGATTATTATCTTAGATTTGTTCATCTAAATTCTTATAATTATTAAGATGAATTTAAGAAACTTAATATTTTACTTATGAAACTCATACTTCTCAATCTTTATTAGTAGATTTTTTGTCTGAAGAGCGCGAAGTATCTTTCGAATATATTTAACATATTATTTCTTGATTTCCGAGTATATGAGAATGTTATTTAAGTAGATAATATAGAACTGATCTAAATATTCTCTCAGAACATTATTTATTAAAGATTAAAAGGAGACGGAGATGTTTATTAACTTAAAGAGCATGATTAAATACTTATAATAATTATAATGAGTTCGGAATATGATTTTTTATTTCTCTTTCTTCTTCATTCTTATTAGATTATACGCTTCTTATAGATCGAGCGTAATGAATTACTTTGTCTTATAAATGTGATTGTGTAGCTCTGAGATCAATAATAATATATATCGATTTTTTATCGTGATGTTGTTTAATTATTGATAATTAATATATAGGCGCATCTTTTCATTGAATTTTGAAATAAATAGAACTGAATATTCTGTAAATAAAGTTGAAGATTGAATAAATCTCTTCTTCTAATTCTTATTAAGATACTTTTATAACATTTTAAGTTCTTTCTCAGAAAGAGAATAAATAGATTTGTAGATAGATTTCTTATTAGATTTTAAAGAAATCTCATGATTTTAGAGTTGATGTTTAGATAGTGTTAATGCGCTTTTATTCTTAATAAATAAACGTTTAAATTTGTTATATTCTAATAAATACTCGAAAAAACTTTCTATTATTTCTGTTAGATATCTGTTATTGAGTTTTATTTATACTGCTTTTGTGAATGATATTACAATTATATTTACTTTGCAGTCGCAGTTAAGAAAGTTGATAGTTTATTGTTTTTAACTGATTACTGAATTATGAGCTTTTAATTATGAAATGCTCAGAATAATATTATATTTAATTTCACGATATTTAATATTACTTATTTCGTGTGTTATTGAATATCTAGTTTTAATGAGTAAGTTTCTATTTTAACTCATTCTTGATTTTGTTTAATAGAACTCTCATCTATTAATATTAATCAATAGAATTTATCTTTTTCTTATATAAATAGGCGGGATCGGACTATATATATTAGAAAGATGTAATTCTTAGTAACTTCGAAATTGATTATAATCTTGATCTAACATTATTCTATTTAAGTTTATATAATTAGATGTCGTGCGTAATTAGCGTTAATTGTCATTATTTTCTGAGATCTGAAAATAAATTCTTTATTATGTCTCAAATTTAAAGAATCTTCTCATTTTTTGACTCTTTTAATTTGAAGTTTCTAAAATGAGTATATTCTTTTTTCGCGAAGTAATATTCTAGTTTATCATATGAAAAGTGTGCGTATGACTTATAAAAGATGCGATACTCTTTATCGCAGATTACTTTTATCACTTCTGATTTCTTGGATTCTTGAATCTATATTATACTTACGCTTTATATTTCTTTGAGATAAGCGGGAGTGTTAATCTTATATAAGTTGATTACTTCTTAAAGATTATTATTTTGATGATAATAAATTTATTCTTGATTTTAATCTGAATATTCTTCTATATAATATATTCTTAGTTATAGTTTTAACTTAATTCTTTATAATATTTTCTCGGGCGTATATACTTTATATTAATATTGAGACTTCAACTTATAATTCGTGTCTATATATAGCGCTACTTCTCAGAACTTAATAATTATTTTCACGTAATTCTTATTATACTTAAGATTATTTAATATTTATTTCTGAAATATTTTGAAGATGATACTTAATAATTATTAAGCTTTCTTTTATTTAAGTTTCTTGAAATATCATTTTAAATCGTTTTTATTTAATTTATAAATAACGTATTAATTATTATAATAAGCAGTTTAAAATATATAGACATGAGATGATTCTATGAATTTTTAATTATGAATCTGCTTAGACGATTTGACAATTAATTCTGATATTGATGTTATAATATCAGAGTAGCTGATATCTCACGTGTTATCTGATTTTTCTGTTATCTATTCTTCTGATTTGTTTGAGATAGCGTGTAACTGTTGCTTATTTAGATAATTATTAGCTCGATATTTAGATTTTTCGCAATAGAGATATAAATTCTTTTTCATTCTCTTTTCTTATTAAGTCGAAGAGATTTTGTTTTAATTAAATTTCTTTTCAAATCTTTTATAATTTATGGCGTTCAAATTCATTTCTCGAGAATAATAAATTTGTTTTGCTTGATGTTCGCTTTTTCGATACTTATTAGAAACGAAGATTTGAGAGCGTTCTTACTCTTTTTTCATCTGTTTTTTGTATAAATAATTATTTATTTTAATAAATATGTCAATTAGATTTTTTAGTTTATTTAATCTCTTAACTTAAGTTAGTTTATTCTTAATTAAGTTCTTTAGTTCTAAATAATATTTTATTATAAGTGCTGCGTTATCTTATTTAATTCTTAATATGATCTATTAAAACTTAAACGCATACTCTATTACTAAGTCTATTTATCAGAGTTTCTGAACTTCTTATTCAGCGATCTATTCTTTGTCTACTTCTTTATATATTTGTCTAATACACTTCTTGAAATAGAGATAACTAATAAAGATTCTTTTTATTTTCATTTTTTTATCTTCAATCATCTTCTTTAAGTGATTTATTAGATGTGATTTGAATTAATTAAAGACTTTATTTCAAAGATGTGTGACTGCGAATATTATCTTAACTTCAATCATTTTCAGTTTTTAAATATTAAATCGAATATATATATTAACTTAAGTTAAAAAGATTCAAAGTTTCTTTCTATCTTTATAAAACATATTGAAGATATTAACTTTTAAGAAAATGTGATCTATATTAACGATCTCTTCTTAAGATTATTCTTATTTAGAGTGTGATATATTTACTTTAATAAGACTTCTTATAATAAAGTAACTGATATTCAATGATAAATAGTTAAAGTATTAAGATCTGTTAAGACTAGCTATAACAAGATTCAGATATTAAAGAATTATAAATAGAAATTACTGTTCTCATAAAAGAAGAATTAAAGATAGATTATAATTAATAATATGAGTTGATTATGAAAGAAGAATAAGATTATAAAATTATAGAATAAATAAGTATTTATATAGTTATTATTGATGAGTCGTGTATAATGCTTTTAAGTGCTCTTCTTAAGCACTTTTAAGTACTTACTTTTAAGTACTTCTTTTAACATTTATTTTTGATTATTCTGATCGAATATATCTTTCTAAATTAAGTCTTCGTAATTCTAAAAGATATTCATCTGCGGGATCTACTATCTTAACTATTTATTAGAGTTCGGCAGTTAAAGTCGAGTTTGTTAGTTGCTGATCTATAATTGTAACACTTCTATAATATTTAGATGTTTATTAGATTTATTAATTTCTATTATTGTTTTATCCGCGAATTCTCTATTATTACTGCGCTTATAATTAATTTATTAAAGAATATAAAGAAAGATAAGAAAAAGATATTCTTTAAATAAATTGAAAAGATAGTATAAATGTTTCACACGTTAAAAGTATATTTTATTGAGAGGATTATACTGCGTTATTATAATTCGCAGAAATTATATTATCTGAAAATAGATATTTTAGAATTTAAGATTAATGCGATTTTATCGCAATTCTGTGAGATAGATGTGAGTAATAAATGAACAGTTTAATAATTTATAACATTTTTCTTAAGAAAATTGATTTCTATTGAGCTTAATTATGATATTCTTGATTTGAAAATACTAATCATTATGAAAAGCTGTAAGAAATAAAGACATTATCTTAAATAATTATAATAATGAAATTAAATGATTATAAATTACTTGAATCTGTGATATTTTTATATTCTATCACAGATGAATCGCAGATAAGCTCGCTAAACAAAATACTTGATAATTTATGATCTTGAAATAATATATAGATCTGAAATAGAGAATCCTGCAGATAGATTCTTAAGAAGATCAGAATTTCGAGACGTTAAGTCTCTTAATAAGAAAGAACCCTCGCTATTAAAGATTTTACTTACAGATGAAGATCGCGCGAGATAGAGATGAGAGCTAGATAAATGTATAAATCAGAATGTAATAATGATAGCGCTCATTAGATTAAAGATTAGAAGTAGTAGAGAATTAAAGATTTTAAGAGAGTTGAGAAGCTTCTTTCGAGACTCGCAGAAGATTCGCGAGCGACTTATTCTATTAACGCAGACGAGTTAATAATAAGGCGCGATATTTATCTTGAAAGAAGTTTCTATTATAAATTCTTGATAAGAGATTAGATTAATAATAGAAGAAATGTCATCTTATAATAAAATGCTGAATGCGCTTATTAATTATCTGCTTAATTTATAATTAAGAGACATCTGATATATATAAGCGAGCTGAAAGATATCTTTTAAAGATATTGTTAAAGAAGATAATATAAGAGATGAGTAACGCGAAGATTATATAAATCTTATATGATGTGATAGCGCAATATATATTTCAAATAATTTTATTACTTATATAGAAATATTGCGTTAGAATTATAATGATTCTTGAATAAAGAGTTATTTTAAATATGAGAAGATGTTAAACGCGATTCATAAATTATATTATTAATTAAAATTAGTAGATAATATGCAAGATTATTATAATACATGCGATATCTATTAATATATAAAAGTGTTGAGATATAAACTTTATAGTTTATTAACATCTTTATCGATTTCGCAGAAACTCTAATAGAATATTGCTTTGAATTTCATTATTGATCTATTCTCTTCATTTTATATATAACGCGCATACAACTTAATACTTAATATAATAGATTAATATTCATATAAAGTAATTCATATATTCATTATTATTAATATTATCGCAAGTGAGTTTACTGCGCTTATTAAGCGAGAAGTGATAGAGCGCTATAATATATTAAGATTAATTATAAGCGATCGAGATATATTATTTACATTAGAATAATAAAGCATCTTTTATTATAATCTAATAATTAAATAGAGATTTTCGACTATATTTCATTTATAAAATAATAATATAATAAAGTATTAAAATCAAATATTAGAGTGCTATTTACACTGCTATATTAATTATCATTAAAATAATTGAATATAATTTCTATTAATTATTGAGTTTATATATAATAATAATGTTTATAATATTATCGATAAGATATTAATAAAGATGATTAGACATTATATATCTGTGATATGTAAATATGATATAGAAGATTTGTTAATAAAGTGAGGCAAGAATTAAAATGCGAGATAATATACTGAGATTCTATAGAAAAGAGAATCGGAAGTAAGAGATATATAATAATATGTAAGTAAAGCAGCTGCGAAGTATTATAATAAGAAGTATTAATAAAGCATTTATATCATAAATGATTATATAATGTTATCTTCGCGTAATATTTATTTATAACACGCAAGTAAAAAGTTATTAAATAAGTATCTTAATTCATTTCTCATCATTAAAAAGCTAGATTAAAATGTGTATAGACTGAAACTATTGAAGATATATAAATAAATTCACTTCATCTTTTATATCTCTCTTTTAAAATCATATCGCAGGCGCGATAATTATAAGTTGTTGGCGCTAATTGAGATTAATTAGAATAAGAAGTAGAAGATGAATCGCGTTTTAAATATACAAGATTCGCGATTAAAGTGTAGCTTCTTAATAAAATGAAAGAATTATATAATGAAGAAGAACTTCTAACAATCTGAAAAAGATCTGATATATACTTAAGAGATCATTAAAGTCTTTTACATAAGTAGAATAAATGCATTAATATCGCGTGTGATTAGTTGTAAGAAGTGAAAGAAATAAAAAGATAATTAATTTAGCTTATAATAATCACATGTGAGTTATCAGCGTGTTATAAGAAGTTGTTTATCTTATTTAATTTTTTCATCTGAATATTTATATTCTGCGTGATAAAAATATATAAAATTTGTAAAATAAAAGAAAAGTTGTAAGATAGAAGTATAAGATTAAGCAATCTTAAAAAAGATGTTTCAAAAATTTGAGTGAGTACACTCTTATATCTTAGCAGCGTTATTATTTTTATTCTCATTCTCATTATCATTAGTAACAGCGGAATCATTATTCTTGATAAGAGAATTTGTCTATTTAATAAATTCTATATATAAAATGACGAGCGCTTCTAAAACGCATATAATTCACAACTGAGTTTTCTTAATTATCTTAATTAAGATAAAGAACTCACCCGCTTAAAATATATTGAGTAAGAGATTCTTAAGACGCCCTTTAATACATTAATTAGTAGCGTAGAATTACTTAATAAGAGATTCGATATTCTCTTAAATCTCTTCTAAAGTTGTGCTCATTTAAGTAAGATAGCTCTAATATAGAATTATCAAAGCAGTAATCTCTCTTTATAGTTCTGAGAAAATCTATAAATTTTAAGTGAAGAGCGTGAGAGAAAGAGAAAATCTATTATAAGATATTCATAAGTAGATTATCGCTCAATATAATAATATTAATAGATTACGCGACTTAATTACGTGATACAGTTTATCAACTTCTCAATTATAATAATAATGAGATGTTTAAAATATCTTTTATATTAATTACATTAACGCGACTTTAAAGAAGTTCTTGACTCTATAAATTACATACATTATAAGAAAGAAGAGAAGACAAACTCATCTTTAAATTATTTGCGCGAGAAAGAGAGAATTAAAAAGATTATAAGTTTTACTTACAATTAATATGTGAGACGCAATCAGTATATAAAGAATATATCACGAGCAGTTAATATTTTAGCGATAATTATTAAAGTTAGCAGAGTCATATTACACGTAAATTACAAGATTCTTATAAAAAACTTTATTAAGCGAAAGCTTTAATTTATAAGATAATGAGTGTGTGAGACGCATAATATAAGTAATTTATAAGTTTGTTTATATATTATAGAAGATTAGTATAGATCGCGCGCGAGTTATAAGCAACTTATAAGTATTAAGAATAATAAAGAAAAAGAAGAAAGATGTAAGAAGATAATAAATCAACTACTTATATTAGAAAGTTATCTCTAAATATCGCAAGAGAAAGAGTCTTAATATTAATGAGCGTGTTAAGTATTTTGCCCGCGAAGAATATTAAGATCCCCGAAATTGAATATCGCAATCTTTAATAAAGGATGAAGCGCAGTTATATGCTTGTAACTCACACGTCTGTTCGCGGAAATAACACTTTAAATTCTGAGAACAGAGTTTCTTTAAGAAAGAGAATAATTATTATACCGCGTTAAAATTTAATTTGTGTGTAACATACGCGTTAAGTCTGCGAATATATATGAAAAACTCTATAATTTAAAACTCTAAGTTCTTTATCATTCAACTTATAAAATGTTGAAAGTATCTTCTCTATCATTATTATTAATAGAGCTTTATATTATGAGACGCATATTATTTATACATTATATTATTATGTCACTCAATTTCTTAACGCTTCTAATACTTTATTAATTAAAATAAAACTTTTTAATTAAGATGAAAAATATATTAAAGCTCTTCTCTTTCTACTCTACTTTATTAATCAGATATAAATTTATAATCTTCTTCTTTTCTAATCTTTTCTATCTTCTTTTATTCTTCTTAATTATTATTCTCTTCAGCTTTAAATATTAAGCGCCGGAATTTTAACCGCACATCTTCTTAAATATAAATTAAACTGATGAGAAAAGTATATATTACTTAATAAATCTAAATTAAAATAAGTTAACACTCAGAAACTTATAATAACTAAACTATTGAATTATTTATATAACTTACTAGCGCCACTTAATTATCTATAGAGAATTCATTCTCGCGCGTAAAGAAATAATAATCTATTAATAAGATGAAGTAATTTCTTAACTTCATTTATTATTAATTTATTTAGATATAGAACTTGAGAATCTATTTATATTTAATTATAATATATAAGATAATATTATCGCGTTTTAATATAAATTCTAACTTAGAGATGTTTAATTATAATCTAATAGATAATAACTTCGCGATACTATTTTATTTAATAATCGCAAAAATCAATTATTTAAATCAATAATTTCTTTTATATTAAGTTGAATTATTATTATAATGATAATTATTAGTAAAGTAAAACTAATCTATCTTATAATAATTTAAATTCAGTTTATATTCTCTATTTATAAATATAAGAGATATTATCTATTTCTTAATAATATATATTTTAAATAAACTCGTTTAGAATGATTCTATTAATATTTTAACGCGCTTTATATAGATTGAATAGATATTATTAGAGATTATTATAATCATTCAAAACTTAATTATATACTTTCTAAATTAGATGTTTAGTTAAACTTATAAGCTCGACTAAATTATTAAGTTTATTAATGAAATCTACTTATTAATAAGTATATTTAGTAGATAAACAATTTAATACTTATTAAATTCTACTTCAATATAATAGAAAGAGTTAATATTAAAGAATTAAAAAGCAATATTATTATAAATATTTAATTATTATAAATCAGTTCTTAAAATCTTTATCTAATCAGAAAAGAATAGTTTATATTTTAAGTCTTAATTTAATTATAGATCTACACTTATTTAAGTATTTAAATACTTAGAAATAAGTCATCTTTAAATTATTAGATTAATCTTTTTAAAGTTGAGCATAATATCAATCTTTATTAATAAGAAATCATTTAATAATAATCTTTGAAAGAAATAATTAAATAAAAAGATTCATTTCTATAATAATTTTTCTAATATCTTTAATCTTAAATTTTAAGAAATTAAAGAATTAATAAGTTATACTTTTATAATTTATATTTATATTGAAAATCAAAATTAAAGAAACTTTTACTCTTTTATTCTACTGAAGATTTCTATTCTTTATAAGTTCCTCTTAAAATATCTGCGTTATAATTTAATAAATATATTATCTTAATTAAACTTCTTATTTAATAATATCTTTAATTCAAATTAGTTTGTAAGAGATCTTAACGCCAGAAGTTGAGCGATAAAATTCAGTTTCACTTTATTAAATAAGTAAAGAAATAATAAAGATAATAATATTTCATTAGCGTTAAACCTCTTATCTATTCTATATTCTTTATATCTCTTCACAATATTAAATTAAAGTTAAGCTTCTACGCACTTTAAAATTAATCGGAAATAACTTATATCTTAATTAAATAAATATTCTTAATATTAAGAAATTTAGTGATATCTTAATAAGCGTTATAATGAAAGTAATAAACACTCTTATTATAAAATCAGTTATTCACGTCTCTTTCATATTAGATTATCTTGCGAGAAGAATTTCATTAAATAGTTCTTAAACTAATTTATTTATTAAGTCTGACTAAGAGTGTAATCTTTAATAGAATCTTCTTTTCCCGCTAATTTTATTAAGCTCATTCTCTTAATTTATAATTTCGTTAGATAATAAATAGAAATAATAAGAATCTTGTCAATTTATTTATGCGTGTTATTAATTAAATAATAAGATATTTAACTATCTTAAGAGCTCTGATTTACTCGGAATTCTTCTTTAAAGAAAGATTATATCTTTATTAAATTATCTAAACTTAATCTCTATAATTTAGTTATTAAACTAAAAAATTTAATAATTTTAATTATGAATTAAACTTGATTAGAATTGTTTTTACACTTTTTATAATATTGTAAACAATTCAGATCTGCTTTATATTCTATAATTCTCTTAAGTTATAATTACTCTCGTTATTTATCCGCGCTTAATTAAATTTCTTCACTTTAATATTTAGAATATTAAGCAGAAATCATATTGCGTTAATATCACTTTCTAATCATTATAATATTATATTTTAATTAAATAGTTAGATTTCTCTTATTTATATTAATTCTAAGTTAATTATTAATCACATATTAAATAATTAAAGTCTATTAAGAGTGTTCGCATCTTAATACTAAATATTATTAATTGATTACTTAGTTAATAACTTTCTACTTTTAAAATATTCTCTTAAGATCTAATATATTTAATTCTTAAAGTCAATTATTTTTTCAAAGTTATAAATCTATTTTATGAACTTTTCTTATCTATATTATTTTATTAATTAAAGACTTTTTATCTTAAAGATTTACTGCGATTATAAGTATAATTTAATATAAATCTAATTTCTTTTAATAAATTTTCAAGACTTATTAAGAGCGCATCAAATATTATAGAGATATAATACTCTATCGATTATTAAACTTTAATTTTAAATAAATTGATTTTAGAATAAAAGATTATTAAGAAGAAAAGAGAACTTTTCTTAAAGTTCTTATTAATATCTTTATCTTTAATTATATTATCGCGAAGAAACTATATTTAAATATTAAAATATTAATTAACTTCTCTTTCACTTAATAACGCAAGATAACGCACTTTCTAACAAAATTACTTTATAACTTAGAATTAACTTACTTATATTTAACTGCTATTTATATAAAATCTTTTCTTACTTCAATTCTCAAAATTCTTATTTAAGTATTTATTACTATTATTAAGATTTATATTAAAGATTATTTGATTCAGAATCATCTTTAAGACTTTATTATAAACTCTCACATCTATCTACTTATTAAAGCATCATTTCAATCTCAATAATAAGATATAGATAGCACGCTTAAGCGCCATTTATTTTCAGAATTAATACATTTAATTAATAAGTTATTATACACTTTTAAATAAATTCCGACTTTTATAATTATTATTTAATTATCTGAATATATTAATATCTTTTATAATATCTAATAAATATATATTTTAATATCTTAATCTTATATTCAATTTATCTTATATTATTAATTCTACTTATTAAAAATAGCTCATTAATAATAATATATTTTAATATTCTTATTTAATTAAGTAATAAGAACTTCTTATATATTTAAAGTTTAAGAATAGATTAAAATTATTTTAATTTTAAGATCTTTAATTATTCGCTTTATCTTATAAAACTAAAAATATTATTATTATTTTAAGAAAAACTTTAATAGAAATCAGTTATCAATATTAATTATAATTAAAGAGATATAATTATAATCAATTATATTATTATTATTTTATAATTAAGATGATCACTATCTTATAATTTATAAATAATCAAAACTATTATAAATCGCGATCTTCATTAAAAGAATAATGTAACTTGGAAAGAATTATTGAGAATCATTTAGTCACTCTCTTTATTATAATAATATCAATAATTTGATTAGTCTTTTATTTCTATATTTAAATTTAATAATCAATTTACACATTAGAATTACTATAAATCTTTATTAAAGTTTTCTTTAACTTCACTTTATTTAGATATAATTCATTATCTTTCAGATTTTAATAGTTATACTCTTACTTAAATTTATTTAAAGACATCAAAATCGATTAATAATATGTTTTTAAATAAGATTCTTATTTCTATTCACTTTCATTATATATAAGAATTTAATATTTAAACACTTACATAAATATTAGACTTCTTAATTTATATTTCAAGATAAACTACTTATAATTATTATATTAATATTTAAATTAAAGCGCGTTTCTTAATTTAAGTAGATTATATTATATTTCAAATTATAAATTAATTTAAGAGTAGATATATTTTCGAGATCTTTAATTAATTACTTAAACTAATACTAATCTAAATATAATAAAATGACTTGACTTAAGAGATTAAAAGAATTATTATATATAAATCTGATTATCTCTTGTATCACTAGCAAATGAACCTTCTATCTTGAGTCTAGTATTGCCGCATTTAGCGTCAAAATTGAGTGCAGTCTTGGCATTAAGAACACCAAATTAAAAAGATAAAAAGAACTTAAATCAGCTATAGCAGAATAACCTTTCTAGCTAGCATACTATAAATAGCATTATTAGAAAGCGCTAGTAAATCTCTATATAATAGTCTATTTATATCTATAAATTGACTACTAATTAA
>JAABUK010004007.1_pt1 | contig 24433 bp, 4 predicted proteins | sample 5559141 | NCBI WGS metagenome assembly JAABUK01 (sample SAMN10711869, study PRJNA513367) | rock metagenome | isolation source: Antarctica rocks | place: Antarctica: Victoria Land, Pudding Butte nord | collected 2016-01-03 | reverse complement strand
ATAGAATCTCAGCTATAATCATTAGCCCTTTATAAGTAATTAGATTTTAAAGATTTTTATAAAAATAAGCTAAATATTAATTTTCAGCTTAATTAAGAGACTATAAATAGAAACAAAGAGACTATTATATAGAGATTTTCTAGCGCTTTTTAATGAATTTATTTATAGTATATTATCTCAAGTCGTTAGCCTGCTATAGCTGATTTAAGCTCTTTTTATATTTTTAATTTTGATGTTCTTAATGCCAAGACTGCAGCAAATTTTCACGCTAAACACGGAAACACTATTCCTAATGAGGAGGGGTCACCATTTCAGTGACACAAGGAATAGATTCTCTTATTAATTATAAGTTAGATAGAAGTAAGAATTATCATCATTATTAATTTAAGCTTTAAAAAAGATTTATTAATATAATAAGTAAGCTATTATATATAAATCTTCTAGCGCTTTTTAAAAATATAATTTATAGAATTCTAGCTAAGCTGCTTAATCTATTATAACTGATTTCAGTTATTTCTACATTTTTGATTTTGATTTTCTTAATATTAAGACTGCATTTAATTTTCACGTTATTATGCGGAAATACTATTCTTAATAAAAAAGGATCATCAATTCAATAATATAAGAAATAATTATTACTGAGTAAAATTATATAATTAGAATAATAATTAGTATTACAGCTAATATTATAATAAATATTTTATTGATATTAACTGAAAATATATTAAAGTTCTTCTTAACTTTAAATATCTTTAAAATAAATATAATAAAGTTAATTTAACTTAAATATTACTCAATATTTTTAAGCGATATAATATTATTAAAGAATGAGTTTTAATAATAATAAGTAATAATGCAGTTAATAATAATAAGCTTATAAAGTATCTTATTAATATTTTGAATATTTTAAGAGAAGAACTTAATACTTTATTATAAGTATCTTATCTTTTACATATTATTCAATTAACTTTAAAGAATATTATAATATATATCAAAATTAAATCATAAAATAATAAAATTATTATAAAGTGAAATAATGATTTCACTTAACGTGAGAAATATTCTAATACTTATACAATGCCTACGCAAAAGTATTTACCCGCGAAATTTCGCGTTCCATTCCCCGTTTTATTCATCATCATACATTTTATTATTACAAGATCAAAACAAATAAGTTATTTATAAGATTCGTTACAAAATATTTATAAATAGCAGGTCTTAAGACTGAGATACTTCTGAATTAGATCTCTCAATGTTAATACTTAATGTGCCAGCCTTTCTTCTTTTAGATAATCTTAATCTATCTCAGCATATTATTAATTAGATTATTAAGTTAGATCTGAGATATTGCATTCTAAGCATCTATAATTGTAGTACTTAAAGTAAGTAGATCGGCCTCACTTTTGCTCATATTAATCAGCTCTAAATGACGTTAATAAATAATCTCTTTCAGCTTCTTCCAAACATGTTCAATGAGGTTTATATCTGATGAATAGAGCGGCTAATTGAGTAATGATATGCTCTCATCTCTGAATTAATTCTTGATCTTTTTAGTTGTGTGAATACTAACATTATTTTATATAAATATGTGATTAGACTTAAAGTAAACTTTCATCTAATCATTAAGAACTTCGAGATAGAAGTTGGCGGAATAGTCATTTTGAGCGATCTTCTTATCGCGGGTTATTATAATTAAATCTGATCTTTCTTCTATTTAAATAGCATTCTAAATTATAATATAGATATTCTTTCTTATATTATATAACTTAATCATCTCTTTATTCCATTTCTGCGTGAGCGTATAAAAGATCTATTAATATGATCGTCTCTTATTTTATTCTACTGAGCATTTATCTGAAAAAATAATAAATTCTCACTCAATCTTTTAATTTGAGTGAATTTTGGCTCATTTATAATGAATTTAAGTATATTTAGTTGTTAATGCAAATCATTTAAGAGCTTTCTAATTCTTAATATCCGCAGAATTGAGAATGCGATCAAGAGTGTTATAAGAGAGATAGATGTGAAGATTTCGTTAAATATCTATGTATATAGATTTCGGATGAATTTAAATAAAATATATAATATTTTAAGCGTCTAATTAAGTATATTTCTTTGATCTATTTATATGCTATATGATATTGTCTTCTAAATGCTGGGCGTCTATTTTGATAATATATTTTATGATATTTTCAAAGATTTTCAATCGTCTCAAAATATCGTCAATTTCAGCGCCATCTTTATGTAAAGTTGTTATTTTTGATTGAGTATAGAGTGTAAGCTCTTCTTCATGAGAGGTATTCGCAGAAATTGTCGCTAAAGACCTTCTAGACATGATGTAATGTATGATGCAAATGTAATAATCGAAAAAACGCGTCGAAATTTAGCCAAGAAAACGCGCCCGCGGGTAGATACTTTTGCGTAGACATTGTAAGTAGAATAATGTATTATGAACTTTGAAAAAGATACTTATTATCTAAATTATTAAATTGTATTAATTTTTATTCTAATCTTATTTATAGATTTAAGATCTTATTATTTACGTCAATATAAATATATAATAACGTGAGAGATTTATAAATATTTAGAATAATTATTAATAATCTCTTAATTTAATATAAGATATTATTATAATATAGAATTTAATATATTAAATGCTTATATAAGCTCGAAATCTTAAAGATTTAATTAAGATCTTTACTTTAAGTGAATAAAGAATAAAAGATCTTACTTCTAAGAAATAAAAGCATGTTAACTATCTAATTAAATTTTTATATTCTTTTTATTTATTTACTAATATTATAGAAAGTATAGATAATAAATTAATAATTTAAAAAGTATTTCAGATCTATAAAAAACTGTTTAATTATTTTAATAAATAGATATTTAAGCTATAATAAAAGTGATTACTTTAAAAGATTATATTATAAACAGTATTAAATAATAGAAAGTTAAAGCTTTAATAATATTACAATAATATTAAAGATAATCTTAGAAATATTTATAATATAACTATTATCTTAGCTTTTAAGTATAAACTCAATATATTTAATAATAATAATTAATAATATAATAACGCAGATGATTGAATAAGTATAATTCTTAAAATAAGTATTAATATAATTATTAATAACTTTCTTTAATATAAGATTTATTATTAGAACTTAAAAGATATCTTTCAGAAATACTTATATACATTAAATTCTTATCAGTTTATATTAATAAATCTTTCCTCTTTATAATTATTCTTCAGCTCTTTCATAATAGTTTCTACAATCTTCTTTACTTCACTATCTCATTAATAAAGCTTAATTTCTTCTCAAAAATAAAAAGCGTCAGATTTAAAGATCTTATTAAAAAAGAAATATAGAATAATTTCTTATTTAAAAGAGAGAGAAGTATTATAATATTTGATAGATATATATAATAAATATTAATATAATAATTAATATAATAATCAACTAATAATCTTTATAATCTTTAATCTTAATTTATAAGATATTCTTAAATATTAAAAATGAGCTGAACAAAGATAATTTATTCTAGTATTAATCGCGCGAGATTACTTAATAATTTCAGTTGTTAATATTGGAATTAAACGACTTTTTAATTAGACTCGCGATATCTACTTATATTAATGATATAATCTTTAATTTAACATTATTTAAGTATTAATAATATTAATGTGTAATAATCGCTTTAATATATATAAGAAATTTTAATATATTTAAGCAATATTTAAGTTAAAAGAAGAGAAAAAGAAAAAGAGAATAAAAGATAATAAAATAAATTTTAATTTAATAAACTTTATTAGTGAGGATGATGAGAAAGAAGATAAGTAAATGTTTAATAAAAGTTAATAATTATAATTATAATCTGTTAATTCTTTATATATAAGACTAAGAGAAATTATTAATATTAGAAGTTCTAGATTAATACATGTGATAAGTAGAAGAAAGTAATTAATATTTATTATAATCTAGAAAATATAGAGTTAAAACAATAATTAGAATAAATAGATTCTAAAAAGATTAATTATAAATAAATTAATGTCAAGATATATTTAAGCTCTTGATATTTATTCGAACTCTTAACAGTCTATTTTCTCTTGATAAACTCTTAATAAATCTGATCTGATTCAGTTCAATTTCAGCTTATTTAAGATCGGATCGATCGGTCTTTAATCTCTCTATATTTAGCATCGAACCGAATCAAGAATCAGATCAAATTAAATCATTCGAATTGAGATCGAATTATTATATAATTTAGATTTATAAGAGTTGACAGATCGAATATATAAAAGAATTAAAGATACTGCGATTAATTCAAAAATTATATTAATTTTTTAAGTTAATAGAAGTAGATAAGTGATATTTAAGAAACTGTTATATCTATTAAAGATTAAAGATAAGAAGATAATACTTAGAAGAAGAATTATAATCTCTCTCGATTTCTAAAATATTTTGAAAAGATATTTCTATAAATTTTATAATAGAATTATCGAAATCAGATAACTTTAATACAACTCTTAATATAATGAATCGATTAATTAAGAAAAGATATTATATTGCTTATATAACTATTAATAAAAATATAATCGCGAAGAATATAGTCAGAATATTATATAAGAATGTGTGAAGAATTCATAATCTATTTAACACAATTATATCGAACAAAGATTCTCAATTTACAAGTATAATATGATTATATTTATATGAGATTCTGAATATTACGGCGAAGCTATTAACGATATTCTATTCTCAAATAAATAAATAGATAGAAATTATGAATGCGAAAATAAAGTATTATTTATATAATTATGTGAACTTTAATTAGAAGAATTGAGCGGAGTTATTATCGCGTGCGAAATTTATAATTAACATAGTTATATTCAAATCGACTCAACTATCTTTATTTATAATTAATAAAGAATATAAGTTATAAATAAGCTTTAACGCGATAAAGAAGTTAAAGATAATTAGATAATAAATTAAGCTGTAGAAGACTTAAAGTTTAATAGAATTAATAATTAAAATATAAAGCTGAGCGAGAAGTCATTTAATTTAGATTTAGAAAAGATAGAAGAAGTAAATTAATAAGCATCATTAATTAGTGATATATTAAAAATTATCAAGATAAGCTATAACAAGATTCAGATATTAGAGATTGTGAATAGAAATTACTGTTCTTATATAGAAGGATTAAGAGTAGAATGCAATTAATAATATAAGTTGACTATAGAAGAAAAACAAGACTATAAAATTATGAGATAACGAATGTTTATATAATCGCTATTAATAATTTATATACAGTGCTTCTAAATACTTCTCTTAAACACTCTTAAGCATTTACTTTTAAGTACTCTTCTTAAACATTCTCGAGCACCTTTCTTAATACTCAATCTTAAATATTCTGATTAATTATAATCTCTTTAATTAAATCTGTTGTAGTTCTAAAAGATATATTGTGTAAGCAGAATCTCGTGTCTTAACTCACTACTGAGTCTCAATAGTTAGAGTCGAGTCTATCAGCTACTATTCTGAAGCTGTAATATTATACTCTCTCGGGTTAACTTAATCTCTTAAGCTACTTAAATCTATTTCTAAGATTTCTATCTTTTTTTACTTCTTCTATTCTTTATTATACTTCAGTATTATATTAATAAACCTTTCTTGCATAAATAATATTGGATTCAAACGGAAAAGATAACTTTATTAAGAATATTGATTATGATTATATATTCTGTCTGTATTAAGCGGAATTATCTCTATATATTTTTCAAAGATATCTCGAAGTGTTTAAAGTATACTCGTTATAATATTTATTATAATGATAACTTTTCAAAGATCAACTTTTAAAGATTGCGGCAGAAGAAACTGTGTTTAAAGACTGCGCGGAAGATAACTCTTCTTCATCTTTAACAGAATATTATAGAGATAGCGAGTCTAAACTTTTATATAGAGTCTCTTCGGACGGCTTAAAGTAAGATAATTGCTCGGGAGATTAAGTTTCTAAACGAGCTTAATCGAAAAGAGAGATATTCAGAAAAGAAAGAGTTATTAATCAGTGCGGGATTGAATATCACTTTTAACGAGAAGCAGCTAACTGCTTTCTTTAATTTCTCTCACGCCGAGAATTTCGGTGATAATAATTCTTAAAAGTCGCGGAACTGAGATTCGTTTCTGATTCTTATATATTTTCTAACGTATTATATTCTAATCACTTTATTAAATAATAAGTCTTACTCTTAATCTCTTAATTATTGAGCACTTTTTCCATTTTATACTTCTAATTTTAATTATTTAGATAAATCAAAGTCTATTTAATATTTTTTAATACAGATTCTAGAAGGGAAATATTGAATACTGAGTGAATTCTTATAATATTTAAAAGTTTAAGTCTATAAATTAATCTATTTAAGACTTTCTAAATTGAATAGAAATCGAGCTTCGTGTGATTCAGTTTAGTGCTGAATCTTTTGATTTTAATATTTCGACGAAGCAGATATATTGAATTTCTCTCTTTGAGAATTGATTTATCAATTCTCTTAGAGTTGTAATATATATTAAATCTTTGATTAATGAATTTAAGATTCTTTGTCAATTTCTAATGTAGATTGATTAATAATTATATATTAATGACCGACTTTTGTGTAAGTCGTTTCATTTCTCTTAATTATCTATACGAAACTAATTCTCATTTATAATTAATATAAAAAGATAACACTTCAATTATTGCTAAAACACTATTATACGCAAACTGTATCAGTAATAAAAGTATTATTCAGTTATTCTGACGATAATTTATATAGCATCGTAAATACTGTTTTAGTATTTAATTGATTCTTTTAGTTTGTTCATTTATTTGTGAGTGATAAGTTATGAATAGCTTATATTTAATTTCAAGTTAATTTATTAATAACTTTTAGAACTTAAAAGTAAATAGTTTATCTTAATCATAAATAAGTTTTATTAATATATCGTAATTCGCGAATATTATTCGCAAAAATATATATAGTAAATCTTCGGCGTTCGATACTTCTATATAATTGATGAAGTAGATATACTTCATTAATCTATCAGTAATAACTAGAATATTATTATAACTAACTTTAATCATTAAGTTCTTTGATATTAATAACTTAATAATGAAATCTAGCGCAATAAATTTTCATACTTCTTCAAATTATTTCAGAGATTGCATCTCCCCGTATAATTTATAACAAAAGTGCTTAATTTTCTAATAAATATCGCAGTTAGTAATTCACTGCTAAACTACTTTATTCATTTCAAGAAAATAATAAAATTTAAAAATATATTTCAGAGTTTTTTCTATTTCTTAATGCTCATAAGATGCTTTCTTATAATATTGTCGAATAATTATTTTCTTTACTTAATTTATGACGTACATTAGTTCTTTATATAAAATCAGTCCGCTATCTTATTTTTCGAAGATTAAGTATTTTTCAAAATTCTTTTTAATTTCGCGGAATAAATAATTATTTAAGTATAATTTTATAATTCGACCTTTTTAATCTTAATCAGAAATCTGAAATGTCAAAGCAATTATAATATAATTATATATCATTGTTCCGTCTGTATTCTCGCGTAAAACTAATTGTGAAGCGGATTTGACATCTCGAATATAATCTGCTCAGCAGCTCAAAGCATTAACTTTAACATTATCATTTTCTTTTCGATAAAATATCTTAAAATTATATACTGATAACAGCTCAGATCATTATATCTGACATCTATTCAATATCTTAATAGTAATAAAGTATAACAGATTTTTATAATCTATATAAACTTTCACAGAATACTTAGATTTCTTTAAATATACTCATCATTTGTTAAACGCGACAACTATAACTAGAAGTTCTTTATCGTGAATCTCGTAATTAAGTTTCGCTGAAATCATCTTTCTAAAATAGAAGACGATAAATCTCAATCATTCTTTGTTATTAAATTAACTTATACACATATCAATAATATAATCTAATATATTCATCTTAAGCACAATCTATCTCTTAGAATCAAATATTGCGAGAATGAGAGCTGTTATGAATTTCTGTTTCAGCTCTTAAAACGAAGACTCTACTTCTATTTCTCAGATAAAAAATACTTTCTTTCTAGTCATTTATATTAATAAGACAATTATTTTTGAATAACTCATAATGAATCTTCGATAAAAGTTGATAAATTCAAGAAATAATTGTAATTCCTTTATTAATATAAATTGCGGTCATTCAAGTATAATTATAATCTTGAATTTATTCATCTAAATCCTTATAACTATTAAAATAAATTTAAGAAACTTAATACTTTACTTATAAAATTTATATTTCTTAATCTTCATTAATAAATTTTTCGTCTGAAAAACGCGAAGCATTTTTCGAACGTGTTCAATATATTACTCTTTGATTTCAGAGTATATAAGAATATTATTAAGATAGATGATATAGAACTAATTTAGATATTTCTTAAGAATATCATTCATTAGAAATTGAAAGGAGATCGGAACATTTATTAATTTAAAGAATATAATCAGATACTCGTAATAATTATAATGAGTTCGAAATGCTGTTTTTCATTTCTCTCCTTTTTTCATTCTTATCAGATTATACGCTTTCCGTAAATCAAGCATTATAAATCACTTAGCTTTATAATAAGCATTAATAGCGACTAGTTTTTAAGATCTGAGAAAAGATTCTTTGTTAGATCTCTAACGCAAAGAATCTTCTTATTTTTTAACTCTCTAAATTAATAATTCCGAAAATAAGTATATTCTTCTTTTGTGAAGTAATAATCGAAATTGTTGCATGAGAAGTGTGCGTATAACTCGTGAGAGATGCAATATTCTTTATCGCACACAATTCTTATTATCTCTAATTTCTCTGATTCTTAAATTTGCGTTATACTTGCGCTTTAAATCTCTTTAAGATAATCTAAAATATTAATCTCATACAAATTAATCGCTTCTCGAAGATTACTGTCTTAATAATAATAAATCTATTTCTAATTTTAATTCAAACAGTTCTCTATATGATATATCTTTAATTGTAATTTCGACTTAATTCTTTAAGATGTTTTCTTAAATATATATATCTTGTGCTAATATTAAGATTTCAACTCGCAATTTATATTAATATACAGCGTTAATTCTCAGAATTTAGTGATCATTTTTATATAATTCTTATTATACTTAAGATTACTTAATACTCACTTCTAAGATATTTTGAAGATAATACTCAATAATTATTTCGTCTTCTTCTATCTAAGTTTCTTAAGATATCACTTTAAGTCGTTCTTATCTAATCTATAAATAACGCATTAATCGTCATAATAAATAGTTTAAAATAAGCAGACGTAAAATGATTTTATAGATTTTTAATCGCGAATTTACTTAAATGATTTAACGACTATTTTCAATATCAATATTTTAATGTCAGCGCAGCTGACATCTTATATATCATCTAATTTATTCATTCTCTATTCCGCCGATTCTTTCGAGATCGCGTGCAACTATTATTTATTAAAATAATTATTAGCTCAATGTTCAGATTTCTCATAATAGAGATATAAGTTCTTTTTCATCCGCTCCTCTCGCTAAATTAAAGAGAGTTTGTCTCAATTAAATTTCTTTTTAAACTTTCTTTAATTTATAATATTTAAATTCATTTCTTAAGAATATTAAATTTATTTAAATTAATATTCTCTTTTATAATACTTTTCGAGAATGAATATCTAAAATCGTTCTTATTCTTTTTCCATCTATCTTTTATATAGATAATTATCTATTTTAATAGACATGTTAACTAGACTTTCTAGTTTATCTAATCTTTCGATTTAAGTCAGCTCATTCTTAATCAAATTCTTCAGTTCTAAATAATATTTTATTATAAGCGCTACATTATCTCATTTAATCTATAATATAATCTATTAAAATTTAAATATATACTTCATTACTAAGTCTATCTATTAAAGTTTCTAAACTTCTTATTTAGTAGTTTGTTTTTCGTTCACTTCTTTGTATACTCGTCTAATACACTTCTTAAAATAAGAATAACTAACGAAGATTCTTTTTATTTCTTCTTTCTTATCTTCGATCGACTTCTTTAAGTAATCTATTAGATAAGATTCGAATTAATTAAAGACTTCATTTCTGAGATAAGTAACTATAAATATTATCTTAACTTTGATTATTCTCAGCTTCTGAGTATTGAATTATATATATATATCAACTTAAGTTAAGAAGATTTGAAGTTTCTTTTTATCTTCATAAAATATATCAGAAGTATTGACTTTTAAAAAGACGTGATCTATATTAATAATTTTCTTTCAAGATTATTCTTATTTAAAGTATGATATATTTATCTTAATAGATTCTATTATAATAAAGTAACTGATATTTAATGATAAATAATTAAAGTGTTAAGAACTATTAAGATAAGTTATAGCAAGATTTAGATATTAGAGATTGTGAATAGAAATCACTATTCTTATATAGAAGAGTTAAGAGTAGAATGTAATTAATAATATAAGTTGACTATAAAAGAAGAATAAGATTATAAAATTATGAGATAATAAATGTTTATATAATTGTTATTAATGATTTGTGCACAATACTTTTAAATGCTTCTTTCGAGCACTCTTAAGTATTTGCTTTTAAGTGCTCTTCTCGAGCACTTTTAAGCATCTTTCTTAACGCTCGATCTTAAATATTCTGATTAGCTGTAGTCTCTCTAATTAAATCCGCCGTAATTCTAGAAGATATGTTATGTAAGCGGGATTCCGTGTCTTGATTCACTACTGAATCTCGGTAGTTAGAGTCGAGCCTGTCAGCTGCTGTTCTGAAGCTGTAACATAATATTTGAAGAAGAAGAGAAGATATAATTATTAATAAAGAATATTTATATAATTAGATCTTATAAGAAATTAAACGTGAAATGAATCGATTTATAAAAAGTATTAAAGAGATTGAAAGAAGTATATAAATTTAAATTATTTATGTTTATAAAGATTTATTTTATCTTTTATATCGCTTTATTATTTAGAGATTTAAAGAATCTCTTATTTAAATAGAAATATTTCATATCTTCTTCTATTATTATAAAAATAGAAATAAATGTGAAATAAGAAGTGAAGAATATTATTAATATTAAGAGAATGAGCAGATATTTTAAAGTGAGAGTGTAATAAGTAAATTATTTAGAGAATTTGATTTATTATCTGATTAAGAATCTTAAGAATTCGAAGAATATTCTTAATAATTATTACTTAAGAAATATTAATAAGTTAAGATCTGAGTGATTAGAAAATAGTTTTAAGAAGTGAGCTAAAGATAAGAATAAAGATAATATCTTTAAGCTATTATTTGAGAAGAAGTTATTAACGAGCTCGATTAATAATAAAGAGATTAATAATTAGAAATAAAGAGGAAATAAACACTACTAATTATTCATTAAAAATAATCGATTGAATAAGTCAGGAAATAATATTATAAGTTATTATAATTATAAATAATGATTATATACAAAAGATAATTATAAACTGAATTATAAAATTCCCACTATTTTATTATATATATAATACAGCGAAATATCTGAGATTTAATACGCGGGCTTAACGCGTTAGAGTTATATCTTTTAATTAAATCTCAGAACTGAAGATTATATTAAAATTAGCGATTATAATATATATTTAATACTTCTACAACTTTTCTATAAGTTAAATTAGTTTTTACAACTTAAATATTCATTTTTATAGACTATTAAATTTATTTAGCTTAAGCTGTTACAGAATATATTCTTCTTATTAAATCCTTTTATTATAATACTTTTCTTTTAATTTAAGATTAACTTATTTATTTAAATACTTCTTTTTCTTCTTTAGTTTTATAAATACTTAATATTTATAAATATCTTCTTATTACTAATTTATTATAATATCTATATTAATAATCTGAAACACTATTTTAATAAGATTATTTAAAGACTTTATTAATTCTTAATATATTCTATTAATATAATCTTTAATATTCAGCTTTATAACACAGAAATATATTCTTCTTAAAATTATATTCTACTCTAATTTCTTTATTACTCATATTAAGATCTTATATATTAATGTTTTAATTTAAACTCTTATTATCTTAATAATATTAGTAAATCTTTAAAGATATTTATTAATCTTTAATATATTTAATAATAAGTTATTAAATATAGAAAGACTTAGCTTATTTATTAACTTTAAGAATATTATTATAACTTCTATTTTATTATTTAATAAATAATTTATCTTCTTCTCTTTAATTCTAACTTAAACTTAAGAATTAATACTAATGAATAGTACTTTCTTTAAATAATTAATTAGTTATATTATATAGTTAAGAGTCTGCAATTCTAAGATCTTCACTTAAATAACTATTACTAATAATTGAAAATAAGAATTAGAAATTCTTTTAAATTATATATATTATGAATTCTTTAAATTAATTAGAAGTTTTTTTAACTTAATTTTCATATTAATATTTATAATTCTCTTTATTAAACTTATTAAATTTATTATATTTTTAAGAAGCTTATTAAGTAAAGTCTTCAATATCTTAAAGATTCTTATAATAGAAGAAGTAATATCTTCTAAAAACATTTCTTTATCTTAAATTATATTTTGCTTTAATTCAGAATATTAAGCTAATTTAACAGAATTAATTATAATTATATTTCATCTCTACTTATTAAACTTCATAACTCTTTTATAATTCTTATCTCTTAAAATCTTTATAATAAGATAACTCTTCTCTTTTCTAATCTATTATTTTATCATCTTTACTCTCTTATCTTAAACTTATTTAATAAATAAGTTTTCAGCTAATTATATTTATATTAACTCTTTAACTTATTATATTGTAAAGATCTTTATAAGAGTTTCTAATTTATTCTCTCTTATATTATAAATCTCTTTCTTAGAATCAGAATTTTCATTACTAATTATTAGATATTAAACTTTTAAAGCTGAAGACTGAATTAATAATACTTTTAAAACTACTTAAGTTATAAAAATTTCTTATAATTTACATATCTTTAAAATATTCTTTTAAAAGATTTCTAGAATAATATATTCTCTATTATTAATATACATCTGATTATTAAAGATTTAATTACTTAGAACAATATAATTTGATTTAATATAATTAGAAGTATTATAATAAAAATAAATTACTTTTTCTACATTAATTCTTATATTAAAACTTACTTTAAATAAATATATATTATCTTCTTTAATAAAATTCTAATTTACTCATACTTATAACTATTAAGTTTTAAAAATTGAAAGAGATATTCCTAACTATATATTCTTAATCACTGCATTAATATTTTATATTATAATTTAAATTCTCTTTATTAACTTCTTAAATTTCATTTCTAACTTACTCTCTATATCTATCAAATCTATTTTAAGATTATACTTACTTATATTCTCTTAATTAGTTTTTATCTTCTTAATTAGATTTTATAAGCTTATTTATTATTTAATTAAATTCTTAAAAATAGCTTTAATTTCTATATTTAATATTATTTCTTAAGTAATTTTAAGTATAACTTTATATCTTATTATTTCTAATCTCTTTAAATTTATTTTAATAATTTAAAATATTTAAGAGTATATCTTCTTTAATAAGATTTTAAGAAAGTATATTATTTATAAGAATTTATTCAGTTCTTTCTTCTTAATTAAGATAGTTAAAATATAAATAAAATATTTGTATAATCTCTTTAAATCATACTTCTCATCTCTCTTCTAATTCTTATAAGCTTTTAGAAATATTTATATTTATATTTATTAATTTATATTCTCTCTTTTATATTCTTTTATTAATAACTTCTTTAATAGCTTTTAATCTCTTCTTTTAAAGTCTTTTATAATCTTCACATATCTATTTATTTATAACTTATAATATCTTAATAACTTCTTATATTATATAGTATTTAAAATAATATAATACTCTTTATATAGATTCTCTATAATATTTAGAAATTAAGTCATATTCTTTTTATAAAAATAGAAAGCTTTTATTATTTTAGAAATAAATATAAATATAATATAAGAAAAGAGTATATTAATGATAATTAAAGAAGTGTTTAAGAGAGTTCACTCTTCTAATCTTAATAATATAAGCTTATTAATACTTATAATCTTGATTTTTAAATAAGTATTAAAATTAATAGTTCAGCTTATTAATAAACTCTTTTACTAATAGAAATATAAGAAAACTTAATAATTTTTATATCTTTTTTCTTTTCTTTTTCTTCTTTATTTAATTATACACAACTTTTCTATTCTTTCTTTTTAATCTCTTTTCTTTTTAAAAGTAAATCTTAATTCTTTTATCTCTCTTTTCTATCTCTTAATACTTTATTTATATAATACTTAAATTATTTTCTACTATCTCTAAATTTAATTTAATGTTTAACTTTAAATCTTTTATAAAAGCTTCTTCTTCTTCTTTATTATCTTCTAAGTAACTCAGATCTTATTTTTAATTAAACTTCTTTCTAATCTTTTCTTATTATTTTTAATCTAATTCTTATAATTCGCGCGTATTTAATCTATTAAACTTCTTATATTATTTAGAAGATCTGTCTTAATTTTAATTTAATTAATTAGAGATTTTAATTCTCTTAGAAACCTTTCTACATAATTTTCTAATTAAGATAAAATATATTTATTTAAATTTATCTTTTAACACTAAAATTCTATAATACTTAATATTCTTAAAGTTAATCAAACTTCTCTTAAACACAGTCTTAATTCTCTCTCTTTCTCTTCTTTTTATTAAGTAAAACTTTAGAATAATATATTTAAATATTTAAGTATAATCTTTATTTATATAAGTATTAAAGATATATCTTGATAATAATGATAATTCTTACTTCTATTTAGCTTATAATTAATAAGGGAATCTATATATTTATAAAGTAGAAAATCTTTTTAAAAAGAAAATCTACCGCATCTATTTTATTTTGTATTACTTACTTTCTGTATTACTTAATTACAATCTCTTACAAGATTTACTGCGAGATTTTAATCTCGATTCTTTCATTTAAATATTACTTACTTAGAATTATACTAGAAGTTCTATCTTCTGAAGAAAATATATTACTTTTCTAGTCTCACGAATAATTATAAGTATTTATCGATAGTCGCTTATATCTGCGATTGAAAACAGTGTCCTCCTCTTACTTACGAAGAGTGAATATGATATTATAATATATCTCGCCGTTGATTATTATCAGCCGCAGAAATACGCAGATATATACTTCAGAATATTTCTATTTACAAGAAATTTATTCAGTTCAATCTTTTCTATCTAAATCTGAGTAATTAACGCGCTAGTCATCTTTATTAATTCTTTATGAAATTTTAGATGATTATAATTCAAATCGAACTATATTAAATTCTTAATTCTATTTGCGAGTATAAATTGAAGATATACTATTTATTATACTTTTTATATATCAGTCAGCATTTTCTTAAGAGCTTATTTCTATATCATTAATTAACATTTCCGCTCTCTTTCTTTCATATTCTATCGTGAAAGTACTGTTATTAATAGTGAGCTATTTATTTAGAGTTTCTTTAAGATTCTCTTTTTTAATTATTACTTCTTAATATTTAATAATATTACTTATTAATTTAAAATTCTTTTTAATAACGCTTTATTACGAATTCTTGCGCATACTTAATAAACTATATAATCTTCTATAATTAGAGTTTATTTACGCACTTCTAAGATTATTAGTCTATTTATTATAATTAAGATTAAGCAGATTTTCATTTCTTTCTTTAAAATACACTTATTTACAACTTAATATACTTTAAAGATCTTTCATAAAAAGTGATTCTAAATAATTTTAAGTTAATATTTTACTATTTTATAAGTAAGAGATATTTCTTATAATTTATATTATATACTTATATTATATAGTAGTACTAATTTAATAATAAAATTGTAAATTAGTCTCAACTTTTTAAATATAATTCTTTAAATTAATAATATAATGTAACTTATTGCGCTTAATAATGAGATCTATTTTTTCTAAATCTTTGTAAAATATAATCTTCATCTTAATTTAATATTATTCTGAATCTTTAATACTTGAATATAAGATTTTGCATTAATTTATATCTCTTTAAGTATTAATATGATTATTAGATTAAATCTCTTTAATAATCTTATTAAGTAAAGAATCTTATATTTCTTTAATATAAAGCGTGTATTATAAGTTATAATCTATTATATATACTTTTAATAAATCTCTTTTAGATACTTATAATTGCGCTCTGTTAATGCTTTATATATTAAGATATTAATATTATTTATAAATTTAATTGAGAAAACTTATAAAGCTTTGTTATTTATAATATCTAATAGATTTATAATAAAGAAGAGAAATAAAATAAATGATATTAAAGATTCTTACGAAATACTTATTTTTATTTATAACTATTTAAATTTATTCTTAATTAATCTTATTATCGTGATATAATCTTTAAAAAAGCTTTTCACTTATTTTATTAATATCTCTAAAATTCTTCTTTTTCTGAGATTATATATTAGTCTCTTATATAATACGTAATTAAATGCGTTTAAAATATTAAGATTAAGAAGAATTATAATCTTCTTTAAGTTTAAAAGATTTTAAATAATATATATTTATTTTATAAGAAGTTAAAGAGCTATTTTTATTAATCTATCTTTCTAAACTCTTATTTATGTTTTTGAAAGAAGATAATTAGTTTTAATAAGTTGCGAGAGTTTGCGTATTATAATGCGCTCAAGAAGTTTCTCTATTATATTAAGTAGTGCTATCAGACGATATACTTTAAGAGTAATATAATCATTCTTATTAAGTTTCTAAAGAGTTAGTATAATCGCCTATTTTTATGCGTTTAAGTAATAATTATTTTGTAATATTATGTTAAATATTGTATAAAGATAACAAACTAATCACTTTATTATATTCTTAAATATTCTATTTAAAATCTAAATAAAATTAGAAGTTTTGTTTTTTGTAATCTTTTATAATGTATTATATACTTTCGCTTTTATAATCTTCTACTCAAAATTAAGTCTTTCTTTATATTAAGCATTCTGATATTTTATAGATCTATATTCTAAGATTATAAAAAGAATTTCTTCTTTAATAAATTAATTTTTTGTGATACTATATTAGTTATACACATTTAAACTTTGTTTTGATTCTTTATAATTAGTTATAAAAGTTATAAAAGCGTATATAATTTATCTATCTTAATCTTAATTTACTTTATTAATCTTTAGATTCTTTAAGTAATACACGTAATTTCAGTTAATTACGAGCGGAATATATTCTTTATATATCTTCGTAAAATTGATATCTTTCGATTTCTAGCTTTTCGATATCTATCTTTAATATTTTCTATACGATTCCGTAATATATTATATTAAGCTTCTCTTATTTTGTAAACTATTATATTATATTTATTTGTTTAGAAATTCTTTATATATTTAGAGAATTTTGTTTATAATACGCTCACTTTAATTACTCTATTAAATGCTTATAGAAGCTTACGAATTCTTATATCTATCTATTTATTAAAATAAAATAAGATGTTTGAAACTTTATCTTTTAATATTATTATTATCTTCTTAATATTTATTCTCTTTCAGTATCTTCTATATTTAATTATAAGTAATTATAATTATATTTAAATTAGCTGTATATTTTATTATCTTATTTATAAGTGTTCGCGAAAGAAATATTAAATCTATTATATTCTATAACTTATATATTTATCATATTATTATTTTAGAGGGATTACAAGCTTAAGCGAATAATTATTAGCGATATCAATCAGAATATCTATTACTATATATTGGATTAGTCTTTCTAAGTCGCTCTAATATAAATAATAAAGATTAAGATTATTAATTATAATATATTTTGCTTTTATATTTATTACTTTCAAGATCTTATATAATATATTAAATGTGTTCGCGTCTCTACTAAAATATAAATCTGAACTGAGATTATAAATATTGTATATCTAAATCTAACAAGTCGTGTTTAAGCTGATTTCTTTAATATAAATTATGAGTATTTATATATTTTTATTATAATTTGTCACACTTTAGCTATATAAATATAGTCTTTTATTAATATAGAAGTAGACTTTTATAAGCTCTTAAAATAAGTAAATTAAGTGAAATTCTACTTATAATAAATTATAATCTATTGTAGTAAATGAATTTCTTTAGAATTCTTAAATTACTAAGATATTAAATACTTTAATTATGAGATTATAAAGTAGTGAGATAAGTATTACTTCTTTATCATGATTTATATTATATTACAGTATTTGAAGTTCTTATAATATAATTCTTATTTTAAAACTATTTCTGATATTATTATTAATTATAACTCTTTCTCATTTATTATAATTATCTCTCTCTTCATATCTTTAATTGCGGAAGATTATAATAGTTCGTCGATTATTATTATTATCTTTATCTCTTTAATATTTAAGTTCGAATGAGCTCTCTTTTAAAAGAGTTGTGTTTACTTAATTACTTTAACTACTCTTATTAAGTTGTTAAGTCTCTTCTTACACTCTCTTATAACTTATTATTACTTATTATTATCTTTTATTTGAAATTAAAATCATAATATTATATATATAAATAGCGCTATTCTGATTATATCTTTACAACTGTTCTTATATAATATTGAAATTATCTGAACTGATTTATTAATTTATTCTATTTTACGTTATTTAAAGCGATATCTCTTCTTTTAAGCTTAATAATTATTTCTATATAACTCACATTTATAAGTAATTATATCTTTCTAATCTTTCTTGCAATCACTTATAAGATAACTTTCTGTGTAATTTACGCAGACTGATTTGACTTTATAGAATTTTATAATATACTTATATTATTAATAATATATATATTAAGTAATTCTTATTTCTAAGATAAAAATAAGATCGAAATGAAATTAGCAAGTATTAAGACTATTAGACAGATAATATAGAGATGAAAAGACTTGTATAAAGAAGTAGAGCTGACAATCTCGTGAAAGAAGACATGCGCTCTTATTTAACTAATTCTATAAATCTGTTTATACGCAGAAAATGTGATAAAAAACGCGTTAAAAGATGCGTTAAAATGTATAAATCACTCTTCATCTAAATAACTATTTAATTCAGTGAAGATAAGATTACGCAGAATTAAGAAATTTATTATCAGATTAGAAAATCAAAATTAGTAGAAAAAATTCTCAATCTTATATATAAAAATAACGCGCGATATTCTAAGAAAGAAATCAGTCTCTATAACTTAAATCTCTTTAAAAATAGAGATAAGAAAAATCATTATTTAAATCTTAAATAAAAAAGAGAAGATTAGAATTAATAAACTCATAATTAAAGAGATTATAAATCAAGTTAATTAAAAATTAATAGAAATATTTTATACACATTATATAATCGCGGTAAAGAAACTTTTAAAGAGAGAAATTATATTATATATAAAAGATAATTTAGATTATATAGAGTTTAGATAAGACTTAATATAAATAAAGTCGCTGAGCTTACTCGCATAATTTAAGATAAGATTATATAAAGTATTAATGCGGACGATATAAATAAGATAAGAAGAGAAAGAGAAGAAGTAATTTATATAAGAATTAGAGAGTAAGAATATTAAACTTATCTTAAATCTTAAAATCAAAAATCTTTAATAAATAAAAAGAAATGTAGAAACTAATATAATCACACACATAATTCTAAAACTTTTCAACTTAAATTTAATAAATAGAATTATTTAAAAAGATCTTATTTATAAGATAGAGTTTAAGTTAATTATATAATATAATTCAACTCTCTAATCATATTAATACTTTCGCTATTAGAAATATAAATACTTACTTTATACGTGTAAAAAGACATAATTCTGCGCATATTTTATAGAATATTATTAAATTAATGAGTGTGAGAAAAAGCTTAAGAGAAAGATTATATAATATAATAACTGCTTAAAGAAATATAAAGCTTAATCTAATAACTACTTATAAAAGAAAAGAGAATAATCTTATATAAAGAAAATATATAATAAGAAATTAAGATACTTTCAATCTCAAAATTAATAAGAGATTACTTTCATCTTCTCTTCTCTCTTCTTCTTCTTCTTATCAGTCTTAAATTTATTAATAGAAGTTAGTAGAAGTGACTTTAAATTAGAAATAGAATGAAGTTAAGTAGAAGATTTATAGAAAAGAAGACTGATTTATTTAAAAGATTACTTATAAGAATCTAAGAATTATACGAAGATTAATCTTATATTAAGTTAAGATATTCAACTTCTTCTAATTAAAGAAAGTTATTAACTTATACTTAAGAATATTATATATTAGAAAACATCTCTATATAAAGTCTTAAGATATTACAATATAATATTAATAAATTAAGAAATAAAATAATAATAGAACTGCTTTAAGATTTAAAGATTGAAAAGTATATTATTCTCGTAATTTAAGAGTTATAAAGAGATATATTTAATTATACTTTATATAATTTAAGATAAAACGTCTTTTATAATAGTGATTAAAGATAAAAAGATTTAAGAATTCTCATACTTATTAATAAACGCATTTATATAAATATATAATCAGAGATATATTACTTAAAAGATCTTACTATAATCATATTAAAACTTTAAGAAATATAGATTATTAATTGTATAATTAATATTCATAATATCTATAATCTTTTAAGCTAATACTCGGAGTTAAAAGAAATGAAATCTTTTAATATTCTTTATATAACGCTCAGAATATCTGGAAAATATATTATATTAAGCGATCTAAATCTTTATTACTTTAATTAATCAGATCTAATATATTTAATATAATATAAACTCTTAAACATATTACTAAAGATTGTATAAAAGATAAAGCTGAAACTTATTCTCTTTTTAGAAATAATAATAAGAGACTATTAAAGAGAAGATTTATATAAATAAATAATTATAGATCTCATCTTTATAATATCAATACTAGAGAATCAACTTATATAATATTAGATAGAAATAGAAAGAGAATAGTCATCAGATTATCTTCTAATTAGCACGGAATTTAAGTGACTAAATCAATCTAGAAAAGAGTTATTAAAAAGATGTAAAATATAAAAGAAGATGAATTATAAAGTCTTTATTAAAAGTCTTTACAGTTATATAAAGTTACTTAAAAGTTGTATATTAAATATTAGAGAAGAGATTAATCATTTTATATATAAATTAATAAGACTTATATATATAATAATAGAAGACTTAATATTATAAATAAGATTATTCTTATATAATTAGAGATTCTAAATAAAAGAATATTAAGAGATAATAAAGAATATAAGAAAAGCACGCAGAAACTTTATTAAGAATTCATCACTCTTTATATAACAAAACTTCGTATAACAGCGTAATTAAAAAAAGAAGATGTTATTAAAAATAAAAATAAAAGACTTTAAAAATATAATATAAGAAATAATATAAAGATTATAAAGAATCTGAAAGATTATATAATAAGTAAGACAGTAATTATAAGAATAAATCACTTAAATATTCTTTCTCACTCTTAAATAAAGAATATATAAAGTAAGAGATGTAAAGAGTAAAGTAAAGCTTTTACGTGATATCTACTTCTTCTCTTCTTTTAAGATAGATTTTATAAATATCGAAGAATATAAATATTCTCAAAGAATTTCACAGCAGAAAGAGATCGCGGAAAGAGAAATTTTAAAAGTAATTAATTATACGGAAAAAGATAAGATCTTAGAATTAGATAAAATCTTAAATAAAATCATTTAAATTCTTATATAAAAGAAGTTAGATCTGATTAAAAGATTATTTTAAATCTATCTTACACAAGAAATTTAGTTAAATCACTTTAAAAGCGCCCGTATAATAATATTAAAGAAATTAAATAAGAAAGACTACTTAAACTCATTAGTGTATAAATTAATTATATTACTAAATATACTAGAAAAGATCTTAAAAGTAGTGATATTTAATTAAATAAAATATATTACTGAATTATATAATCTTCTTTTAGACTTATAATATGAAGTACGCTCTTTAAGAGTAATAGAGATAGTATTATAATAGATTATAAAGAAAATATATATAATTTAAAGAAGAGAAAATAGAAGAGTTGCAAGCCTTCTCTCATTAAACGTGATAAAGATATTCGACAAGATCTTATATATATAATTAGCTTACAATCTAAGAAAAAGAAAAATTCCAGAATCACTTATATAATAAGTAATAGATTTCCTCTTTAATTATTATACAAAGATAAAGGTTAATGAGTTTATATTATTAAAAGCGTTAATCATAGTAGAAATTTCATAAGATTTATTAATATTCTCAATTCTATATCTCTTCTATAATATCGATCTGTTAAAGAAATGCGATAATATCAGATTTTATATAAGCGCAATAAAGTTTGTAGATGATATCAATATCTTAATATATAGTAAAAGTATGAAGAGAAACTATTAAATACTTACTGAAATTTATAAGAAATGTATGAACTGAATAAGAAAACATAACTTGAAATTCTGCCCGAATAAATATAAATTAATTTACTTTAGTTATATAAAGAGGAATTTTAATACAAAAATGAAATTAAAGCTTAAGAGATAAGAAATTAATTTAAAGAATAATATACAAATTCTTAATATTTAATTAAATATCACGCTTAAATAACAATCTCATCTTCAAATAGTTAAAGTAAAATCAGTTTATTTAATTAACGCTCTTTATATAATTATAAGATTTATCTAAAGCGTCTCTTTAAAAGCAGAAAAATAAGTATATTAAATAATTATACGCTCAGTTATTATATATGAAATAAGTATTTAATATATATTGAAAGAAATTAAAGAATATTAAAAAGAGATAAGTAAAAAACTATAAATTCTTTAAAATAAGTATCTCTATATAATTATAGAAGTATATAAAGCAATCTTAATAAAGATCTTAAAAGTGAAGATATATATTTAATCTTTAAATCTTTATATAAAGAATTTAATAATTAAGATTATAGTTAGAATTTAAGTATTTAAAGTTACTTAAGAAATTAATAATATATGTGCTAGAATTATAAGATAAACTATAAATAGAAGAGATTATATAATAAAAATTCGCGTAATATTAAGAAATTATATAATCAAATAACTTACTTAATTCATTTTAACGAATTAGAATATAATAAGATTAGATAATAAGATCTTTCTATCAAACTTATTATAAAAGAAATTAAAGAAGTATATAAAGTCTCAAAAACTAAGAGAAGTATATAAAGAAATTCACTTAGTCTGCGAATGAAAATAAAAAAAGAGATAAAAAAATAATTAAAGAGAGAAGTATTTAAAGATAATTCTTTTAGAATTAAATAAAAATTCGATAATATTATATTAAAGACATTAAGAAATACGAGAGCGCACTTCTTATATAACTTTATATAAATAAGATTGATTTTAATCAGTTTCTATATAAAAGAAAGATGTTCAGAATTAAAAGTTCTTAATGTAAGTGCGCACAGAATAATATAACAGTAAAACACGTTCTACTAAAATATCTTTAATAGATCACGAAAAGAATAGAACTTATTAACTCTCTTTATATAACAGATCTGAGAATAATCCTCTCAGAAAAGAAAGAATGCAGAGCAGCTATTAGAATAATACTTCATACGAAGTTACTTAATCAATTCAGATTAACAGAGAAAATCTTATAAAGCGAGAGGGAAGAGAGATAAAAAGAAAGAGTGAGAGAGAGAATAAATTAAAGAGAAAAAGAAAATTAATTAGTTTAATAGATGTTTAATAGCTCGATTTATACAAGAAGATCTATATAAATTAGTTTTAGTCTGAATTAAATAAATAGAATTTACTACTACTATTTCTAAGATAAATTATTTATAAGTCTTTATTTCTTCTTTATAAATTAGATCGCGAATGATTAATTAATTTATTATATTAATACTCTTAATTACAATAATTAATAATTTATATATCTTTTCTTATCTAATTATATATTTTGTTCAGATCACTCTTATTAACTTTATTTGCGGATGAAATCTTTAATTAACTTTAAAAATCTTTGCAATTACTTATAACTGATTTTAATTATTTACTGCTTTAATATAAATATTGTGAGTTCTGATTATATAATAATAATAAATTCTTATTATCTAATATTACACTAAATTTAGTCGATACAAATCTACTCAATCTAAACACTATATTATCTCTCCGTCTTATATTCATCTTACTACTAAAGAATGTTTTAGATGAAATCTTTTGATTCTTATGCTTCTCGCATGTTT
>JAABUK010004005.1_pt1 | contig 24440 bp, 30 predicted proteins | sample 5559141 | NCBI WGS metagenome assembly JAABUK01 (sample SAMN10711869, study PRJNA513367) | rock metagenome | isolation source: Antarctica rocks | place: Antarctica: Victoria Land, Pudding Butte nord | collected 2016-01-03 | reverse complement strand
CGCGACCGTCCGCGCGCACCACGCGCCGCCGGCTGCTCTCGATGCCCGCGCGCCTGACGCGCAACGCCGCGCTCAAGCGCCTCCGGGCACTCTTCGCGCCGGTGGATCCAGGCTGAGACCCTCAGCCCGCCTCCGCCCGCCGAACGGAGTTCGTGTGGATCCCCGAGGCGAGGCCGGCGCCGAGCGCGGCGAGCCCCGAGACGAGGTGCAGGAAGTTGTCCGACGCGCCGCCACTGTTGATCGAGATGATCTGCAGGTTATTGGTAAACCCCAGGTACGCGGCGAGGAGGTAGACCAGGCCGCCGCCGATGAGCGCGCCCTCGGTGATGCTGGTATCGAAGCGCGACACGAGGAGCAGGTAGGCGCCGATGCCCAGATGCACGAGATTGTGCATCGGGTTGATGTCGAAGCCGAGGAGCGTGTCGCCCGTGTTGGTCACGAAGCCGACGAACCCGGTGGCCACAAAGCCGGCGATCCCGATCACCAGGTACACGGCTCCCACGGCCATCGCCGCCAGCTGCCCCAAGCTCGTCCTCTGCGTCGTCGACATGCGAAAAGTCCCCTCCTCGTTTCTGGGCCCCACTCTAACCGCGCCGCTCCGATGTCCCCTCCGAGGTTCGTACGAAAACCAGTGGACACCCGCCACCGGTCCTACTATGCTCGCAGCAAGTTCGGGCCACGGCCGCCGTTCGCGGGCCGTGACCGGGGATTGAGGAGCCTCGGGAGGGGGAGCAGGAGAAATTGGCCGTACGAGACGGTAGGTCCAGCATCGGGAGGGGAAGCGTGAGAGCCGCGAGCATGCGCGTGCGCTCCGGAACGGCGTCGCCACGTCGGGTGGTGCGCTGATGTCCGTCCTGGCCCAGCGACGGCGCGGGGGCGCTCGCCGCCCCGGCCCCGCCGGCCCCGCCGGCCCCAACGGCTCCGACCGAGGCGCCGGCAGGACCGTGCTCACCAACGTGGTGATCCTCCTACTCGTCGTCATCGCGGTCGCGATCGCGGCGGTGTTGCTCGCCCGCACGGTCTCGGTGGCGCAGCGCATCAACGACAAGGCCCAGAACATCGCGACCAGCGGCCGCGGCATCAACGACTCGACCGATTCGATCACCCTGCTCAACCGGACCAACGACCTCGCCCGCTCGATCCTCAGCTCCGCGGCCCCGCTGCAAGGCAGGCTGACCGCGATCGTCGGCGAGGCGCGCGGCATCGACGGCGTCGCGCGCTCGATCGACGGCAAGGCGGTGGCGATCAACGGGACCGCGGGCGCCATCAACGGGAGTGCCCTGGCGATCAACGGGAGCGCCGGGAGCATCAACGGGAGCGCCGTGGCGATCAACGGGAGCGCCAAGACGATCAACGGCACCGCCGGCGCCATCAACGGCAGCGCCAAGGCCATCAACGGCACCGCCGGAGCCATCAACGGCACCGCCAAGGCCATCAACGGCACCGCCGGAGCCATCAACGGCACCGCGCAGACCATCAACGGGACCGCCAAGCGCATCGGCAACACGGCCGGGGGTATCCGCTCGAGCGCCGGGGACATCGTCAACGTCGCGATCCTGATCGACCGCGACGCGGCGGCCATCAACAACAACCTCGACACGACGATCTCGGTCGCCCAGTCCATCAAGGTCGACACCGGCAACATCCTCGGCCAGGCCGGGGCCGCCCTGGACACGGCCGGCTGCATCGACGAGAAGGTCAAGGGCCCACAGGGCAACAACGGCGACTGCCAGGGCCGGCCGGGGCCATAGGGGGAGACATGCAACGCGCTGCATCCGATACGAGGTGGACGTGGATCTTCGCCACGGTGGCCCTGCTGGTGGTGATCGTGGTGATCGGGTTCCTGCTGGGCATCGTGGGTGCCCTGAAGTCCATCGACACGGGACTGAAGGGGGCCAACACGGCGGTCACCGGCATCAACGGTGACGCCAAGCCGCTGCCCGCCTACATCCAGAAGATCAACGGCAATCTGACGAAGATCGACGGCGCCCTGAAGCCGATCTTCGGCCAGGCCGGGGACATCCTCGGCGCGCTCCGGGCGATCAACGGGACCCTGGTCGGGATCGACGGCTCCCTGGCGAACACCTCGGGATCGCTGGTGAACACGTCCGGATCGCTCTCCGACACCTCGGGCAAGCTCGTCAACGTCGCGGGATCGGTCGCCAACACCTCGGGCTCCCTGGTGAGCACGTCGGGCTCGCTGCGCAACACGTCGGGCTCCCTGGTGGACACGTCGGGCTCGCTGCGCAACACCTCGGGCTCCCTGGTGGACACGTCCGGCTCGCTGCGCAACACGTCGGGCACGCTGCGCAGCATCTCGGGCTCGTTGCGCAACACCTCGTCCGTGCTGGTGGACATCCGTGGACTCGTGCGTACGATCAACGGTCGGCTCATCCTCGCCGAGCGCAAGGGCAGCAACGGCACCGCCCTGATCCCGGTCAACGTGGCCCGGGCGAACTCGGTCCTGGTGCCGGTCAAGACCGACGCGGACGGCATCGTCGCCGGCCTGCGCGACGTGAACACGCAGCTCACCAGCATCTGCAATTCGCCGACGCTCATCAACCCGGTTCTGGCAGTGATCGGCCTCGTGGAAAACCCGCCCCAACCGGGCAAGTGCTGAGGGCCTGACCGATGCGCGCCATGCTGACCGGAAAGCGCGGCCTCGCTCCCGCCGTGCTCGTCATCGTGATCGTGTGGGCGCTGGGCGCCGTCCTGTTGCTCACGGGCACGCTGCTCGCGGCGCGGGACATCCGCGGGAGCGTCGTCCGCGTCATCACCCCGGAGGTCAGGAGCATCCGCGGGAACACCAAGCTCATCGCTCTCGCCGGCCGCACGGGCCGGATCTCGAAGCGCATCCTGAGCGCCGCCGACCCGCTGAGGGGCAAGCTCACCCAGACGCTCGCAGCGGCCCGGGACATCAACAAGACCGCCAAGTCGATCCGCGTCCACGCGGACGCGATCGGCCGGACCGCGGTCACGATCAACGGCACCGTCCGCGCCATCAACGGGACCGTCTCCGCGATCAGCGGCAACGCGAACGCGATCAACGGGACCGTCAAGGCGATCAACGGGAACGCGAAGTCGATCAACGCCACCGTCCGGTCCATCAACGCCAACGCCCGGTCCATCAACGCCAACGCCCGCGGGATCAACTCCAGCGCCCGCGGGATCAACTCCAGCGCCCGGTCCATCAACGTCAGCGCGCGCGGGATCAACGGGAGCGTCCGCTCGATCCGCAGTCGCGGCGGGGCGATCCTCGCCACCACGAAGGACATCGACCCCCGCGTGGCCGGCATCAACCGCCGCGCCGTGGCCATACAGGGCGTCGCGCGCCCCCTCGAGAGGGACCTGAACGCGACGCTGGGCGCGGTCGGGGCGCCGGGCAGCTTCGGGACGATCGACGGGCACGCGACCTCGATCGACGACAGCGTCGTGCTCAACCTGTTTGGCCGGGCTGGCGCCCCGAGGTCCCCCGCAGACATCAGAGCGACCCTGACCAATCTCCTCAACAGTCTGGGCCTGCCCCTTACTTCGCTGAATTTGCTGAGCACGAAGACGGCCACAGGCCCATCGCGTGCGCGCGCCCTCAACCGCTCCACGGCGACGAGCCCGTCTCCCGCGACGCCGCGGTCGAGTGGCTCATCGCCTGCGCCCAGTCCCGGCGCCCCCACGGCGCCGAACCCGTCGCCCGCGAGCCCGCCGTCCGGAGGCCCATCGCCTGCCCCCGCGCCCGCGCCCACCCCCCCCGGTCTGCTGAACCTCCCCGGTCTGCTGAACGTGCCCGGTCTGCTGAACGTGCCCGGTCTGCTGAACCCCGGCGCTCCCGGTCAGCCCGGGCCCGCCGGGAAGTAGCGGCGGAGAGGCAGCGGTGCTCGCGGACTACTTCGGCTGGTACCTCGGGCTCTCGCTCGGCTTCGCCGCGGTCGCGCTCGTGGTGATCGTGGTGGCGGTGATCCTGACCCTGGCCGCGCGGATCGCCCACCAGGCGCAGGAGGCGGGGCCGGTGCTCGAGATGGTGCGCGAGTACACGGACGAGCTGCCGACCGTCCCGAAGATCAACGGCTCGGCGGTGGCCATCCTCGAGGCGGCCCGGTCGGCGCGGAAGGCGCTGACGGGAGCGTGACGCCGCTCGCACTGGAGCAGACGCACACGCTGTGGCAGATCGCCCTGGGGTTGGGGCTCGTCGTGGCTCTCGTCGTCGTCGTGCTAATGGCCATGCTCCTGAGCTTCCTCAAGGACATCGAGGCGAGCGCCGCCACCCTGCTGGAGGTCGGCGGGCAGGTGGCGGGCAATACCGCCGCCATCCCGGAGCTCGCCGCCACCGGGCCCGTGCTCGAGCAGATCAAGGAAGAGGCCCTGATCCACGACGCCTACCTCGCAGAGCAGACGGGATGAGCACCAACCTGCTCATCATCCTCAGCGTCGCCGAGGCGGTGGTGCTCGTGGCGGTGCTGGCGGTGGCGCTGGTGCAGGTCCGGCGCCGACTGACCACCATCGCCAACGCACTCGGCGCCCTGGGCTCGGACCTGGGGGGGATCGAGGGCCAGCTGCGGATGATCGGCCCCGCCGCCGCGGCCATCAACTCTCCCCTCCGGGCCATCGTCGGGGCACTGCCCGGGATCGCCGAGAAGGCCGAGACCGTGGCGAGGCGTTAGGGGGAATGCGATGACCATCTGGTGGATCGGGAACATCGTCCTGGTGGCCGTGATCGTCCCGGTCGTCGTCCTCCTGCTCGTCGGCGTGCTGAAGGCGGCGAGGACGGTCAAGCGCACCCTCGACGACATCCACAAGGTTGGCGGCGAGATGGTGGCCGATCTCGATGCCGTGCCGGAGCTGGCCACCACCGACGACCTCGTGGGCCGGACGACCGCCGGACTCACCCGCTACGGCGCGGCACTGGACCGGATCCTCTGACCGGGAGAAGCGCATGAGCGCCCCCGCCATCGTCACCATCGTGCTGGCCGCGGTGGCCGCGCTCACCGTCGTGGCCTTCCTCATCGCCATCGCGCTGGTGCTCAAGGGGGTCAACGCCCGGCTGGTCGCGGTCATCCGGGCCGTCATGACGATCGTCGACAAGACCGAGCCCGTCGGGCCCGTCGTCATGTCGATCGACCGCAACCTCGGGGCCGCCCGCGAGGTGCTCGAGACGCTGCTCAAGCGCAAGCTCGGCGCCGTACCCGCTCCCGCCCGCTCGGAGCCCGCCACGCGGGCCGCCCCTGCACTTGCCCGTTCGAAGCCCGCTTGGCGGGGGGCGCCCACGCCCCTGCGTGCGCCGGAGCCCACGCCCGTGCTTTCGGAGCCCGTTACGCGTTCGGAGCCCGCGCGCGCGCCCGCCCGGGTCGGGCGTGCCCCGACGCCGCCGGCGCCCGACACCCCTGCCCCCATGACGCCGGCCTCCGGGATCCGCGGGACCCCCGGGATGCCCGCGTCCGCGGAGCCGCCCGTCGCCGCTGGCGCCCCTGCTCCCGGGAAGCCCGCGACCGCGAGGATGCCCGACGAGGATGACGGTGGAGCCCGCTCGGGCCTGCTGCGCGGGCTACGCGGTCGCCTTCCGGGCGGGCCCCGGGAGCGTGCGATCCGGTATGCGCCCGGGACGCCGGCGCCGCTGCCCACGCGCATCCGGTACGAGCGCGGGCCATCATCCTTCGGGTTCGAGGACGGGCCGGTGGGCAGGGACCGGGGCGATGGGGCGTCGGTCTAGCCGGCGCTGCCGGCACCGGATGTCGTGACGCGTACGCGATGGGCCGTGGTGGCCATCGCGACGCTTGCCGCGATCCTCACCGCCGCCGCGATCGGGCACGGCATCGCGCCGTCGCCGTCGTCCGTCTCCGGGGGCCGTGGCCACCCAACATCGCCGCCGCCGCCGCCGTCCGCTTCCGGGGCCCGGACCCGGCCCGCCCCCAGCCCGCCGCACAGATTCCTGGGCTTCCGCGATCGGCGCGAGATGTTCTCGATCGCCTACCCGGCGGGCTGGACACGCCGGCGCCTGGCCGACCCCCAGATCGCCCTGCTCGTCGCGCACGGGCGCAGCGCGTCGCTGCTCGTCCGCGTGACGCCCGTCGGCCTGCACGTCACGGCCAAGACCCTGCCGATCGTGCGCGGGCTCACCGATCGGCTCGTCGGGGCCGCCAGAGGCGTACGACTGCTCGGGCCGCCTCGGGCGATCGTGCTCGGCGGGCTGCCGGGCTACCGCTACCTGTACACGTTCGACGACCCCGGGATGCGTCAGCGAGGCGCCCACGCGCACTACTTCCTGTTCAAGAACCGCAAGCTGATCGCGCTCGTCTTCCAGGTCGTGCCCGCTCGCCGCCTGTCGGAGCTCGCGCCGTCCTTCGACCGGATACTGCGCACGTTCCGCGGCGAGGCGGGCTGAGCGGTCACCGCCGGGGTGCGTCGCGCCCCCGCGATCGTTAGGCTCCGCCCGTGGCGAGCGCGATGGTCGGCAGTCTCACGATGCTCGCCGCGAGCGAGCCGAGCAAGGTCCCGTTCTACGTGGCGGCCGTGGCGCTCGTGGTGTGGGCGATCCTCGTCGCCCTCGCGGGGTTGAGGAGTCCGGACTTCCCCGGCTCGCGCCGCCTGGGCCGGGGAGTCATCGGGATCAGCGTGGTGTTGTTCGCCGCCGCGCTGACCACTTCCGTGATCACCGCGGCGAAGCCCGCGAAGGCCCACGAGAGCGCGCCGGCCAAGGGCGGCGCCGGGCCCACCGGCACGGTGTCCCTCGCCGCCGATCCCAGTGGTCAGCTCAAGTACGACTCCACGGCGCTCACCGCCAAGGCGGGCAAGGTGACCATCGACTTCACCAACACGTCGCCGGTGGCGCACAACGTCACGATCACCGCCAGCGGCAGGAACGTCGCCGCCACCAAGACCTTGGCCAAGGGCAAGGCCTCCGTGTCGACCACGCTGAAGCCGGGCACCTACACCTTCCTCTGCAGCGTCGACGGCCACGCCCAGGCCGGCATGAAGGGCACGCTGACCGTCAAGTAGGAGTCGCTGCCGAGCGTCGTGCTCACGAGGGGGCGACCTCCACCGGGTGGGCGTCGTGCGCGTACCCGACGTGCTCGAAGCAGGTCGCGCGGCGCAGCTCCTCGACGCGCTCGGCGACCTCGTCGAGGGTGACGCGCTGGACGCGCCCGGTGCCGAACTCCTCGACGTTGAAGGAGGCCAGGGCGGTGCCGTAGGCCATCGCGGTCCGCAGGACCTCGGCGGTCAACGGCCGGCCGACGTACCGCGCGACGTAGCCCACGAAGCCGCCGGCGAACGTGTCGCCGGCGCCCGTCGGATCGACGACGTGCGCGACGGGATAGGCGGGGACGGCGAACCAGTCGTCCGCCGACACCAGCGCCGCCCCGTGCTCGCCCTGCTTGGCCACGACGACCGAGGGCCCCAGGGTGAGCACCTCGCGGGCCGCCGCGACGAGGCTCGCCTGCCCCGTGAGCTGGCGCAGCTCGGAGTCGTTGAGGATCACGCAGTCCACGGCGGCGATGACCTCGAGCAGCGCGTCGCGCGCGATGTCGATCCACAGGTCCATCGAGTCGAGCGCGACGAAGCGCGCTCCCTCGCACTGCTGGCGGACCTCGAGCTGCAGCGCCGGCACGATGTTGGCCAGGAAGAGCACGTCGCACGCCCGGGAGGCCGCCGAGAGCTTCGGGGCGAAGTGCTCGAAGACGTTGAGCCGCGTCTCCAGCGTCGTGCGGGTGTTGAGGTCCGCGCCGTACTCGCCCGCCCAGAAGAACGTCTCCCCGCCGGGGACGTGCTCGACGTCCTCGACGTCGGTCCCGCGCACCGTGAGCACGTCGAGCTCGGCCGCGCCGAAGTCCTCGCCGACGGGGCCGACCACGCGCACGGGATCGAACAGGGAGGCCGCGAGCGCGAAGTGCGTCGCCGCGCCCCCGAGCATCCGCTCGCGCCGCCCCGCGGGCGTTGCCACGGTGTCGAACGCGATGGAGCCGACGACCGTCGCGGTCACGCGGGAACCGGCTCGCGCGTCGCGGCGCCCACGCCGGCGGCGTCGCGCAGGGCGTCGGCGAGGTCGGTGCGCTCCCACGTGAAGTCGGGCTCCTCGCGGCCGAAGTGGCCGTAGGCGGCCGTCGCCTGGTAGATCGGGCGGTGGAGGTCGAGCCGCGTGCGGAACGCCCCCGGGCGCAGGTCGAAGTGCTCGGCGACCAGCCCCTCGATGACCGCGACGCCGACCTTCTCGGTCCCGAACGTCTCGACCATGACCGACACGGGGCGGGCGACCCCGATCGCGTAGGCGAGCTGGACCTCGGCGCGGTCGGCCAGCCCCGCGGCGACGAGGTTCTTGGCCACCCAGCGCGCGGCGTAGGCCGCGGACCGGTCGACCTTGGACGGGTCCTTGCCGGAGAACGCGCCGCCACCGTGGCGCGCCATCCCCCCGTAGGTGTCGACGATGATCTTGCGACCGGTCAGCCCGCAGTCGCCCACCGGCCCGCCGATCACGAACCGGCCGGTCGGGTTGACGAGCAGCTCGCGCCGCAGGGCGTTGGCGTCGTAGAGGCTTCCGGGCAGCGTCGGGACCACGACGTGCTCCCAGAGGTCGTCGGGGATCCGGCCCTCGCAGCCCTCGCGGTGCTGGCTGGAGATGAGCAGCTTCTCGACCGCGACCGGTCGCCCGTCGACGTAGCGGACGCTGACCTGCGTCTTGCCGTCGGGCCGGAGGTAGTCGAGCGAGCCGTCCTTGCGGACCTCGGCCAGGCGCTTGGCGAGGCGGTGCGCGAGGGCGATCGGCAGCGGCATGAGCTCCGGCGTCTCGTTCGTCGCGTAGCCGAACATCATCCCCTGGTCGCCGGCGCCGGCATCACCCTTCTCGTCGGCCGCGGAGTCCACGCCTCTAGCGATGTCGGGCGACTGCTTGTCGATCGCGTTGAGCACCGCGCAGGAGTCGGCGCTGAAGCCGAGGTCGGCGTCGATGTAGCCGATGCCGCGGACCGTCTCGCGCGCGATGCCCTGGATGTCGACGTAGACCTCGGTCGAGATCTCGCCCGAGACGACCACGAGCCCGGTGTTGACGAGGGTCTCGCAGGCCACGCGACCCTTGGGGTCAGCGCGCATCACGGCATCGAGCACCCCGTCGGAGATCTGGTCGGCGATCTTGTCGGGATGGCCCTCGGTGACCGACTCCGACGTGAACAGGAACTCCCGGGGTCCGGACGGCATGGCTGACTCCTCGCGTTGGCGTTGGTAAGAACGTATCCTGCGGAGGGTGCTCTCGGGGGCGGTGGGGCTCGCAGCGGGCGCGCTCCTCGAGCCCCCTGACCGAGCCCCGCCCCCGACAAGAAGGAGACGCGATGCCCATTCCCACCGAGCTCGTCGGCTCGCTGCCGCGACCGATGAAGTTGCAGGAGGCCTATCAGGCCCATGACGACGGGAAGATCACGTTCGAGGAGCTCCAGGCCGAGCAGGACAAGGCCGCCGAGGACTCCATCACGCGCCTGGAGCAGACGGGTGAGACGTACGTCACCGACGGTGAGCAGCGCGAGTCGAGCTTCGCGACCTATCCCCTCACGGACACGCTCGCGGGTACGGGGCTGGCCGACAACCTGGCCGGCGACGGCCAGTACTTCGCCATCTTCGACGACGGCCATCACCGTCAGCTCCCGCGCCTGACCGGGGGTCCCTTCCGCTACAAGACGTGGGCGGCGGAGTTCGTCGAGAAGAACAAGGCGATCGCCTCGAAGCCGGTCAAGCAGGCGGTGATCTCCCCGTCGATGATGATGCTGCTCTACCCGCTGGAGGGTGAGATCGAGGGCTACTCGCGCGAGGAGTTCCTCGACGATGTCATCGACCAGTGCGAGCAGGACATCCGCAAGGCGTTCGCCGCGGGCGCCGTGCGGGTCTCCGTCGACTTCACCGAGGGTCGGCTCGCCAACAAGAACGACTCGCGCAACCCCTGGACCGGGAAGGACATGCTCCAGGACTTCATCGATCTCAACAACCGGCTGTTCGCGCGGTTCTCCCCGGAGGAGCGCGAGAACATCGGGATCCACACGTGTCCGGGCGGGGACACGGACTCGGTGCATTCCAAGGAGGTCCCGTACGAGAAGCTCCTGAACCACATGTTCGACCTGAACGCGGGCTACTTCCTGATCCAGTGCTCGAGCGAGGAGGACCGCGAGAAGGTCTACAAGCTCGTCGGCGAGCACCTCCGCGACGACGCCGAGGGGGTCAGGCAGGTCGCGTTCATGGGCGTGATCAACCCGCTCGACCCGGAGGTGGAGACCGCCGAGCAGGTTCGCGACCAGCTCGTGACGGCGGCGAAGTACATCCCCAAGGAGCAGCTCGGCGCGACCGACGACTGCGGGTTCTCCCCGTTCTCACGCGACGAGAAGCCGGCGCACGGCTCGCCGGACTTCGCCCGCGACATCGCGATGCGGAAGATCACCAACCGCGTCCAGGGCGCCCGGATGGCCTCGGAGGAGCTCGGGGTCTAGCTCGTGCCCACCGACCCCCCCGCGCTGCGGATCGAGGACCTCGTCAAGTGCTATCCGACGGGCACCGAGGCCCTCCGCGGGGTGTCCCTCGAGATCGCAGCGGGCGAGTTCTTCGGTCTCCTCGGGCCCAACGGCGCGGGGAAGTCGACGCTCATCCACTGCACGACGGGGCTCGCGCAGCCCACCTCCGGCGCCATCCGGATCTTCGGCCACGACGCCGTCGAGCACTACGAGCAGGCGCGGCTCGCGGTCGGGCTCGCCCCCCAGGACCTCAACCTCGACTTCTTCCTGACCGTCACGGAGTCGCTCGACTATCACGGGGGCTACTTCGGGATGCGCAGGCGCGAGCGGCGGGAGCGCTCCCGGGAGCTCCTCGAGGCCTTCTCGCTGACCGCCAAGAAGGACGACCGGACGCAGACGCTCTCGGGCGGGATGAAGCGGCGGCTCATCCTCGCCCGCGCGCTCATGCACCGCCCGCGCCTGCTCATCCTCGACGAGCCCACCGCGGGGGTCGACGTCGAGCTGCGGCTCGAGCTCTGGCGCTACGTGCAGCGGATCAACGCGGAGGGCACGACGATCCTGCTCACGACGCACTATCTCGAAGAGGCCGAGCGGCTCTGTGACCGGATCGCGTTCATCAACGACGGCCGGATCGTCGCGCAGGGCACGAGCCCCGAGCTGGCCGCGCGCTACGGGGTGGCGGGGCTGGAGGACGCCTACCTCGAGCTCGTGGGGCGCAAGGAGCTGTCGCGGGCCCCGGAGGGCGGGATGTCCGAGCTCGCGTCGTGAGCGCGGGGCAGATCCGCTTCCTCTCGCTCGTGCGGCGGGAGGTCAACCGGTTTCTGAAGATCAAGCGCCAGACGGTCGGCGCGCCGCTGCTCGAGACCTTCCTCTACATCTCGGTGTTCGGGGCCGCGCTCGGCTCGCGGATCCACAAGCTCCACGGGATCGACTACGTGGTCTTCGTCCTCCCCGGGCTGATCATGATGGCCTGGGCGGTCAACGCCTTCTCGAACAACGCCTCGTCGATCCTCCAGCAGAAGATCCAGCGGGCGATCGACGACCAGCTCTCCTCGCCCGCGTCGCCGCTCGAGCTCCTCCTGGCGTTCTCGCTCGGGGGCTTCCTGCGCGGCGGCCTGGTCGCGCTGCTGACGTTCACCGCGTCCTCGATCCTCGTGGGCGTGCCGGTCGAGCACGTCCTCGTCCTCGTCCCGGCGCTGCTCCTCGTGGGCTTCTTCTTCGCCCAGCTCGGCGTGCTCGTCGGCGTGCGGGCCGAGCAGTTCGACGACATCTCCTTCGCCCAGACGTTCGTGCTCCAGCCGCTCATCTTCCTCGGCGGGGTCTTCTACTCGGCGTCGCTGCTGCCCGAGCCCTTCCAGACGATCACCCACTTCAACCCCGTCTACTACATGATCGGGCTCGTGCGCTACGGGTTCCTGGGCTACGCGGAGGCGAACGTGGCCCTGTCGCTCGCACTGCTGTCCCTGGCCGCGTTCGCACTGTTCTCGCTGAACCACGCGCTGTTCCGCCGGGGCTACCGACTCCGCGCCTGACGCGCCGACAACGCGGGCCGCGAGTAGGGCATGGGATCGATCGGCATCCCGAACCGCCGTTGGAGCCCGGGCGCTCCCTGGGCGAGCTTCTCGGCCTCGCCCGGCTCGCGCGTCAGCACGATCATCCTCGTCGTCCAGTTGAGGCCCTCGCCGTAGTGCCACCGCAGCCGTTGGCGAACCGGCTCGGCCGAGAACGCGAAGGGGCAGGACGGGTCCGTGAAGTGCTCGACGTCGAGCACCTAGCCGAGGAGGGGCCGGGGGTCGAAGGTCACACGGACGCGCCGGATCTCGCCGTTCTCGACCCGGGCCCAGTTCGCGACGGGCACCGGGTCGGCGGCCGGCGTGTGCAGCTCGAACCAGGTGATGACGTCGGGACCGTCGGCGATCATCGCGACGACCTCGGCGTGGTCCATCAGCTCGGCCAACCCCTCGATGCCCTGGCGGCACTCGGCCGGGCCGTCCGCGCTGCCGAGCGGGCCGGCGAACGTGATGTCGTCGGCGAGCTGGGCCTCGAACGCGTCGAAGTCGTGAGCGTTCCAGGTCTCGAAGTAGCGGCGCATGGTCCCCATAGGCGTCATGGCTCCATGGTGGCCTCCGCGTTGCCAGAAGGCAAATAGATGTTGTTGCTGATCCGTATAATGAAACGGTATGGAGCTCCGGCAGCTCGCCTATGTCGTGGCCGTGGCCGAGGAGGCGAGCTTCACGCGGGCGGCCGAGCGTGAGCACGTTGCCCAGCCCGGGGTGAGCGCGCAGGTGCGGCGACTGGAGGCGGAGCTCGGCCAGGCACTGTTCGACCGCGGCGCCGGCACCGTGAGCCTGACCTCTGCCGGCGAAGCCGTGCTGCCGTTCGCGCGCGCTGCGCTCGCCGGCGCGGCGGGCGTGCGTACCGCCGTCGACGAGCTCGCCAACCTGGTGCGGGGTCGCGTGGCGGTCGGGATGGTCCCGTCGGTCAGCTCTTGGCTCGCCGCTGCGCTGGCGAGCTTCCACGCGGAGCATCCGGGCGTCGAGGTCACGCTCGTGGAGGACACCTCCAGCAGCCTGCTCGAGGCCGTGCGCGCGGGTCGGCTCGACCTCGCTCTCGCCGGCGTGGCGGGAGCGCCTCCGGCCGGGTTCGAGACCGCAACCGTCACGGACGAGGAGCTCGTCGCCGCGGTGGGGCGAGGGCACCGGCTCGCCGGGCGACGGACCATCACCCTGCGCGCTCTGCACGACGAGGCGCTCATCGCCCTGCCGCGTGGCACCGGCGGGCGAGCCGCGCTCGTCGCGGGGTTCGCGGCGGCCGGCCTCTCGCCGCGGGTGGCCTTCGAGGCCGGTGACCCGCGCCTGCTGATGGATCTCGCCCGGCGCGGCCTCGGGGTCGCGATCCTGCCCGCGTCCGCGCCGGAAGACCTACACGTGCTGCGGATCGTGCCGCGAATGCGGTCGCGGCTCGAGCTCGTCTGGCGCGCCGGCACCGCACCCAGCCCCGCCGCCCGCGCTCTGCTTGCGCGCGCCCGCCAGGCGCTGGCGAGCCGGTCCTAGCCGCCGAGGATCTCGACGGCGATGTCGGCGACCGCCGTGGGTGTGCGACCGACGCGGACGCCGCGCGCCTCGAGGGCCTCGATCTTCGCGGCGGCGGTGCCGCTCGAGCCCGAGACGATCGCGCCCGCATGGCCCATCTGCTTGCCGGGCGGGGCCGTCACGCCCGCGATGTAGCCCACCACGGGCTTCGTCACGTGGGCCGCGATGTACTCCGCGGCCTCCTCCTCGGCCGAGCCGCCGATCTCTCCGCTCATGACGATGAGCTCGGTCTCCGGGTCCTCCGAGAAGAGCGCGATGATGTCGACGAAGCTCGAGCCCGGCACCGGGTCGCCGCCGATCCCCACGATCGACGAGTTCCCGAACCCGCGCACGCTGAGCTCGTTGCCGATCTGGTAGGTGAGCGTCCCCGAGCGGGAGACCACGCCGACGTTGCCCGCGGAGAAGAACGCGGCGGGGATGATCCCCACGTTCGCCTTCCCGGGGGAGAGGATGCCGGGACAGTTCGGGCCCACCAGCCGCGCCCGGCCGTTCTTGGCCAGCACGTTGAAGACCCGGAGCTCGTCGTGGGCGGGGATGCCCTCGGTGATGGCGACGACGAGCGCGATGCCGGCGTCCTCGGCCTCGAGGATCGAGTCGGCGGCGAAGCGCGGCGGGACGAAGATCATCGCCGTGTTCGCGCCCGTCTCGGCCACGGCGGCGTGGAAGGTGTCGAACACGGGCACGCCCTCGACGTCCCGGCCGCCCTTGCCCGGGGTCACGCCCGCCACGACCTGCGTGCCGTAGCGGCGGTTGCTCAGCGCGTGGAAGGTGCCCTCGCGGCCGGTGATGCCCGACACGCACAGCTTCGTGTCGGTGTCGACGAGCACGCTCACGGCAGCGGGTCCTCCCGGAAGCCCTCGGAGGACTCCGCCTCCTCGACGCGGCCACCGCCGGCACCGCCCGCCAGCTCGACGACCCGCCGCGCGGCGTCGAGCATCGTCGTCTCGACCTCCACGTTCGCGAGCTTCGCCTCGGCGAGCAGGGCCCGGCCCTCCTCGTCGTTCGTCCCGTCGAGCCGGACCACGAACGGCACGGTCGGCTCGACGAGCTTGAACGCTCCGATCAGACCGCGCGCGACCTCGTCGCAGCGGGTGATCCCGCCGAAGATGTTGAACAGCACCGCGGTGACCTTGGGGTCCGAGAGGATCACCTCGACGGCGCTCGTGATCGCCCCGGCCTGCGAGCCGCCGCCCGCGTCGAGGAAGTTGGCGGGCGAGCCGCCGGCCTGGGCCACGACGTCGAGCGTGGACATCACCAGCCCGGCGCCGTTGCCGAGGATCCCGACGTTGCCGTCGAGCTTCACGTAGGTGAGCCCGCGCTCCTTGGCCATCCGCTCCTGCTCGTCCTCGGTGGAGGGGTCGCGGAGCCCGGCGTTCTCGGGGTGGCGGAAGAGCGCGCTGGCGTCGAGGGTGACCTTCGCGTCCAGCGCGGTGACCGTGCGCCCGCCGGTGATGATGAGCGGGTTGATCTCGACGAGGGTCGCCTCCTCGGAGACGAAGGCGTCGTAGAGCTTGGAGAGCAGCGCGCCGATGGGCCGCACGACGTCGGCGTCGACGCCGGCCGCATAGGCGAGGCGCCGGCCGTGGAAGTCCTGGAAGCCCAGCAGCGGATCGACGTGGAGGCGGGCGATCGCGTCCGGGTTCGTGTCCGCCACCTCCTCGATGTCCATCCCGCCCTGGGTCGAGAGCAGCACGAGCGGCGCCTTGGCCGAGCGGTCGAAGACGATCGAGGCGTAGTACTCCGACGCGATGTCCGACGCCTCCTCGATCCACAGCTCCCCGACGGTGAAGCCGCGGATGTCCATGCCGAGGATCGCGGTCGCGTACCGCTCGGCCTCGTCACGGTTCTGCGCGACCTTGATCCCGCCCGCCTTGCCCCGGCCGCCGATGAGCACCTGCGCCTTTATCACGCACGGGTAGCCGATCTCCTCGGCCGCGGCGATCGCCTCCTCGATCGTGGCGGCGGGCCGGCCGGTGGGCACCGGGATGCCGTGGCGGGCGAACAGCTGCTTGCCCTGGTACTCGAGGAGGTCCATCCGGCGGCGGCGGAGCCTAGCGATGTCGCATACTCCCCCACCGGCATGGCGCTCCCCAAGACCATCACCTTCGCCTCCTTCGACGTCTACGGCACCCTCGTCGACTGGGAGGCCGGCGCCTGGGAGGCCTTCGAACGCGAGGCCGCCCGCGACGGCGTCGAGCTCCGGCGCGACGAGATCATCCCGCGCTTCCTCGAGCTCCAGCGCGAGATCCAGGGCGGTTCCTACGAGCTCTACGCCGAGGTCCTGCGGCGCACCGCGCTGAGGATCGCCAGCGAGGTGGGCTGGGAGCTCGAGCCCTCGCGCTCGGGCTTCCTGCCCGACTCCGTCCCCCGCTGGAAGCCGTTCAGGGAGACCAACCCGGCGCTGACCAGGGCGAAGAAGAAGCTCGAGGTCGGCCTGATCTCGAACATCGACGACAAGCTCCTGGGCCTGACGCGGCGGCACCTCCCCACGGACTTCGACCTTGTGGTCACCGCCCAGCAGGTGCGCTCCTACAAGCCCGATCCGGCGCACTTCACGGAGTGCGAGCGGCGGCGCGGGAACAAGAAGGGCTGGGTCCATGTGGCCGAGTCCTACTACTACGACGTGGAGCCCTGCCTGCGCAAGCGCATCCCGGTGATCTGGGTCAACCGTCACAAGGCGGTGCTCGAGGCGGGCCAGAAGAAGCCTGACGCCGAGGTGCCCAACCTGCGCGAGGCCATCAAGCTGCTCGGGATCTAGGAGCGATGCGCGTCGTCGCCGTCCACCCGGACGTCGTCGTCGCGATCTCGCGGGTGTGGCGGACGACGTGCACGGTGCTGCGCTCGGGCGAGGAGGCGTTCGTGGTCGACTCGCCCGTCCTGCCCGACGAGCTCGCCACCCTGCCCGCGGTGCTCGAGCAGGCGTCGTTCGGAGTCAAGGGGCTCCTCGCCACCCACGCCGACTGGGACCACCTCCTGGGTCCCCTCGCGTTCCCAGGGGCGCCGCTCGGGGTGGCCGAGACCACCGCGGCCCGGCTCCGGGGCGCCCCCGGCGAGGCCCAGCGCGAGCTGCGCGCGTGGGACGAGGAGCTCTACGTGGAGCGCGAGCGCCCGCTCGCCCTCGGCTCCGTCGATCCCCTCCCGGTCCCGGGCCACCTCGGGCTGGGGGAGGTCGAGCTCGAGGTCCATCCGGCCGACGGCCACACGGAGGACGGCATGGCGGTGTGGGCGCCGGGCGTCGGCGTCCTCGTCTGCGGGGACTACCTGTCGCCGGTCGAGATCCCCATGCTCTCCCCGGGCGGGTCGCTGGGCGGCTACCGGGCCACGCTGGAGCGCCTCACGCCGCTCGTCGAGCGCGCGCAGGTGGTGGTGCCCGGTCACGGCGAGCCGCTCGACCCCGTCCGCGCCGCGGCGATCCTCCGCGAGGACCTCGCCTACCTCGACGCACTCGAGCGCGACGGCGACCGCGCACCGCTGCCGCTGGCGCGGCGGACGTCGGCGCAGCGGAAGATCCACGCGGGGAACGTGGCGCGGGTCTAAGGCCCGGCACCCCCGTCGGCCGCACGGGCTCCCGGCAGCGCCCCCGCGGCCCTCAGCGCGTCGTACATCGTCGCGGAGAGGACGCGATACCCCCGGCCCTTCGCGTGGTCGTTGAAGCCGATCGGCGGTCCGGAGCACGCCCAGGTCAGCCCGCAGACCCGGGCGACGGCGCGGGGGACCAGCCCGTGGCCGCGCAGGCGGACGAGCGGGCGCTCGGCGCGGATCGCGAAGCGCGGACCGGCGTCGGCGGCCACCGCGCCGCCCTTCCGGTAGGCGGCGAGGAGGGTCGTGTTGAGCTCGGAGATCACGTTGGACGAGCGCCGGGCCAGCGCCTGCCCGCTCGATCCGCGCAGCCAGAACGCCCAATACTGGTCGTAGTCGGCGAGCCCGACCAGCGGCGGCCGCCCACCCGCGGCCGTGCGCAGGCGGCGCAGGATCATCGGGATGTTGCGCCGGACGTCGGCGAGCTCGCGGGTCACGCAGCGCTCGTCGATGCCCCGGGCCGAGACGCACGCCCCCACGTCGTTGTCGCCGATGTTCAGCGACACGAGCCTCACCTGGCCGCGGTGGGCGCGCAGGTAGCGCTCGGCCTGCACGAGGGCCGGGGTGTCGGCGGCCTGGTCCGGGGACCCCTCGATCAGCGTGTTCGTGGTGCCGCCGCCGCCGAAGTGGACGACGGCGAGCCCGGGCAGGTGGGGGCGCAGCGCGCGGGCGAGCTGGTCGGGGTAGCCCTCCCGGGTCGGCCGGTTGTGACCCCGGGCGTCGGGTTGGACGCCGGCCGAGAGCGAGTCGCCGATGGCGACGTAGACCGGCGGGGGGTCCCGCTCGAGGCCCTGGCTTCCCGCGGCGGTCGCGAGGACGGCCCCGAGAAGGAGCGTGAGCCCGAGGAGACGCCGGCGCATGGTCTGAACAGGATGCCTCCCGCAGGCCCGGGGCCGCTTCAGGAGAGCGGATTCTCAGGAAGCGAGGCGCGCCTGGCTCGGCGCGAGCCACCAGGCCGCCAGCCCCACGAGGGCGAACGCGGCGACGTGCGTGAGGGCCAGGAGCGGGGTGCGCCCGACCGGGTCCCCGAAGACGAGGAAGCCCCCGAGCACGGCGCCGACGTTCGTCGCCGCCGTCATGAGGGCGATCACGGAGACCGGGCGGCCGGTCTGGAGGCCGCGCTGGAAGGCGAAGAACGCGCCCGCGGTCGTGACTCCGGCCACGATGAGCCAGGGGGAGTGCAGCGCGCCGGCCACGCCGAGGCGCGTGAGCCCCTTGATGGCGAGGTCCGCCCCCCCGTAGAGCAGTCCGCCGGCGAGGGCGAGGGCCGGCGCACGGCGAGGGCCGCGCACCCCGGCCGCCAGCATGACCGCCAGCAGCGAGAGCGTGCCCACGCCCGCCCCCAAAGCCGCCGGGGCGAACGTGGCGCTGGGACCCGCGTGCCCGAGCCCGAGGGTCAGCAGCAGCAGGGCGAGCACCATGCACGCCACGGCCCAGCGCTCCGAGCCCCGCAGGCGGTGCCCGAGCCCGAGGGCCGCCATCGGCGCCGCGAGGACGAGCCCGCCGGCCACGAAGGCCTGGACGAGCGAGATGGGCGCGCGGGACAGCGCGCCCACGTGCAGGGCCCATCCGGCGATCCCCACGCAGGCCCCGAGCGCCCACCACGGTGAGCGCAGCAGGGAGCGCAGGGAGGCGAGCGGCCGCCGCGGCGTCACCGCCGCCACCTGGGATGACCCGTGGTGCTGGAGCAGGTAGGAGGCGTTCAGCGCCACGGACGCGGCGAGGGCGAGCATCACGCCGAGCAGGGTCGAGCTCACGCCACCGCCCTCCGCGCGACGGTGGCGGCCGCGGCCACGAGCGCCGCCGCGAACCAAGTCGCCCCGCGCCCGAGCTGGGGCGCGAGGTGCGGCAGGACGGGCTGGGTGTTCTGCACGGCGTCGGAGGCCGCGCCCGTCAGTCCGAGGACGAGGAGGACCGCGATCCCCGCGGCCAGGCCCGTCCGCCGGACGCCCAGCAGGGCGAGGGCGATCCCCGCCGCGCCGCCGACGGTGAGCCAGACGAGCACGACCGAGAGCACGGGCTGCGCGTCTGCGCGGGCAAGGTGCTCCAGGGGCAGCACCTCCCGGAGCCGCGGCCCACCGCCGAGGGCGTGGCCCTGCCACAGGAGGTACAGCCAGCCCACCCCGGCGCCTGCCGCGAGGACGGCGACGAGGCCGGCAGCTGCGTTCCGGGCCGCCTTCACGCTGCCGCCTCCGCGAGGACGGGCACAGGCGCCGGCGTCCAGCCCCAGGCGGGCGGGCGCACCCGCGGCGCCGGGACGTAGCTCTCGGCCTGGAGCACCCGCAGCCCCGCGACGGGCAGCCGCGTCCGGTGCGTGTAGACGAGGAAGCGTGGGCGCCACACCGGCGAGAACTTGTCGTTGAAGGAGACGAGCCGCTCGAGCTGGAAGTGCCCGTGGAGGTGGCCGAGCCCCCAGCGCAGCACGCGCTGGCCTCGGGTGAGAGCACCCTCGGCCGCCATCACATGGGCAAAGCCCGCGAAGTTCAGCGAGACCTCGCGCAGCCTTGCGTCCCGGGCGTGGGTGAGCGCGGCGACGACCATCGCCTCGGTGAGCCCGTTGGGCTCGTCGCCGAGCCGGCGCATCGCGTCGAGCGACAGGCCGTCGCGGTAGGCGACGAAGCGCAGGAACGAGCGCACCCGGCCGTCGGGCGCCCGACCGAGCACGTAGACGTCCCCGCGGTCCTCGGGCGCGCCCCACAGGCGATCCATGGACATCGCGAAGCCCGCGCGCCGCGGGTGCCCGGCCCGCCACTCGTCCTCCGCCTCGGAGAGCTCGGCGAGCAGAGCGGCGCCGAGGTCGAGGGCGGCGACCACCTCGACGTCCCATCCGTGCTTGCGCGCGCGACTGACCGACTGGCGGATCTTGCGCACCGCCCGCCCCTCCAGGGAGAAGGCGCGCGGATCGACCACGGCCTCGGAGCCGACCTGGAACGTGCACAGCCCGAGCGCCCGGTAGGCCTCGAGGTGCGCCGGGCCGGCGGCGGCGAGGACCACGTCCCAGCCCCGCTCCCCCGCGAACGCGAGGAAGTCCTCGAGGATCACCGGGGCGTGGCCGGACGGTCCCAGGGGATCGCCGGAGACCACGGCGGTGCCGCCGAGCGTCCGGTACGCGAGCATCCCGCCACGGGCGAAGAAGAAGGCCTTGTCGGCGCGGAGCGCGAAGGGGGCCAGCGGGTCAGTGCCGTAGCGAGCCACCAGATCCGCGGCGCGGACGTGGTCCGAGGGGTCGTGACCGTCGGGAGAGCGCGAGGGAGCGACGAGGGTCCGGCCTTCCACCAGCGCGAGGGCGACGATCACCGCGCCGAGCAGCTCGATCGCCTCGCTGCCCGTCGTGCCGACCACGGCGACGGCGTAGGCGCCCGCGACGGCGGCGATGGCCGCAAGCCACGCGACCAGGGCGCGCGGCGGCTCGGCCTCCCGGCGAGCGGAGCGGAGCGCGAGCACCAGCAGCCCGGCGAGGGACAGCGCGAGGAACGCCTCCTCGTAGTCGAGTCCCTTGGCCACGTGGACGGCGGCAAGCACGACGAGGACGGCGACCGCCGCGCCGCTCGCCCGCCGCCGGCCGTGCAGGACGCCACGGGACAACGCCAGCAGGGCGAGCGCGCCCACGACTCCGGCTGCGTGGGCGAGCGACTGCGTCGGCCCGGGGACGACCGCGGCGAGGATGCGCTCCCGGGCGGCGAGCGTCGGGGTCAGCGAGGAGACGAGCGTGAGCAGCGCGGCGAGCGCGGTGGCCGCCGCGGCGACGGGACGCCAGGTCATCGCGCCCTCCCGGTCGCCGGGGGCGTGGAGAACCAGGAGCTCGCGGCCAGGAGCTGCCGCGGCATCTGCGCGCGCCAGAGGCGCCAGTTGTGGCCGCCGGGGTAGACGGCGAAGCGGACTCGCCCTCCGGCTCGGATGAGCGCGTGGGCGAAGGATGCGGTGTTGGAGACGCGCACGTCGTCGTGGCTCCCCTGGTAGATCCACGCCCGCAGCCCGAGGCGGTGGATCTCCGCCGCGCGGCGTGGGACCTCCTGGGCGGGGCTGTTGTACGCGAGCGCCGCGCGGGAGGCGCCGGCGAACGGGCCGGTCGGCGTCTGCTCGAAGTAGCCCGACCAGCTCTCGGCCACGGAGAACCGCCCGGGGTGGTGTAGCGTGATGTTCATCGCCCCATAGGCGCCCATCGACAGCCCCCCGACGCCGCGGTGCTGGCGATCGGGGTACGTCGCGTAGGTCCGGTCGATGAAGCGCACGGCGTCGAGCACGAAGCCCTCGTAGCGGCCCGCCCCCGCGTCCGCCCACTCCGTGTCGTTGCCGAACAGGCCGGTCTTGTCGCGAGGGACGACCACGAGCATTGGCGTCATCCGGTGCTCGTGGATGAGGAGGTCGGCCCGGACGGCCACGGCCCCGGTGTTGAAGATGCCCTGCGGGACGCCCGCCGGGGAACCCAGGAGGTAGAGGACTCCGAAGCGCCGGCCGCGCGCCGCCTGTCCGGCGTAGCCGGGGGGCAGGTAGATGTCGTACTCCGCGGTCCGGTGCAGCGCGGGCGAGTAGAAGGTGTTCGTCGTGACGCTCCCGGCGGGGACGCCGGCCGGGGTGACCGGCGGTCCGAACCCGCGGTAGAGCCAGTAGTCCGAGACGTAGCGGACCATCCCGACCAGGCCGAGGAGCAGGAAGCCCACGGCGAAAGAGGCGAGGAGGGTCCGCCGGAGGGGGAATGCGCGCGTCCGCCCGGCGCCGCGGTCGCGGTGGGCGATGTCGTCGGGATGGGCGGCCCAGGACACGGACGCCAGCGTGCCCCACGCCGCGTTGGCGCCGGTTGCGGGCACATTGAGAGCGTGTGAAGCCGCTCACGAGCGTGCACTCGGGGCCCGGGGAGCGCCATGATCGGGGCCAGTGGCCGAGCGCTACGAGATGCTCCTGGTCGACGACGACCCCGCCCTCCGCCAGACCGTCCGGGAGGCCTTCGAGCGCGATGGCCATCGCGTAGTCGCGGTGCCCGACGGGGAGGCTGCGGTCGCGCGGGCGGCCGCCGAGCGCTTCGACGTGGTGCTGCTCGACGTCGCGCTCGGCCCCGGCCTCGACGGCAACGAGGTCGCCCGCACCCTCCGCTCCCGCCGCAACCTCGTCCCGATCATCATGCTCACGGCCCGGGACTCCGAGGCCGACGCGGTCCTCGGCCTCGAGGCGGGCGCCGACGACTACGTCACGAAGCCCTTCGGCCTGGCCGAGCTGCGCTCGCGCATCCGCGCGGTCCGTCGCCGGGCCGATCCCGCCGGACAGGAGGAGGACATCCTGCGCGTGGGACCGCTCGAGCTCGACCGCCGCCGCCGGGAGGTACGGGTCGCCGGTCGCCCCGCTGAGCTCACCTTCGTGGAGTGGGAGCTGCTCGAGAGACTCATGACCGTGGCGGGACTGGTGCGCTCACGCGAGGAGCTGCTCGAGGCGATCTGGGGGGACAGCGCCTACCGCGACCCCCGCGGCATCGACGTCCACGTGCGCCACCTCCGCGAGAAGCTCGAGGCCCATCCCGAGCACCCCGAGCTGATCCTCACGGTCCGCGGCGCGGGTTACCGGCTGCGGGGCCCATGAGGCTCTCGCCCGCGCGGCTCGGATTCCGTGGGCGGCTCGTCGCCGCGCTCGTGCTCTCCAGCGCGGTGACGCTCCTCGTGGCCGGGGCGACCCTCCTGCCGCCCCTCCAGCATCGTCTGCGGGCGGACGCCGAGCACTCGCTGCGCGCCCAGGCGAAGGCCACCGCCCCCGCCTTCGGGGCGCTGGCGCCCGGGAACGCGGAGCGCCGCTCGCGCGCGCTCGCCGCGCTTGCCGCGCGCCTCCACCGCCGGGCGGGCGCCCGGGTGATCGTCACCTCCCGGGGCCGGACCCTCGTCGACACCGACGTGACCCGCCGCCCGGGTGACCCGCCGCCCCCCCCGCCGCCCGCGGACTCCATCCGGGTGACCCGACCTGAGCGGATCGGCGGCCGGCGCGCCGCACTCGAGCTCGCGCGGGAGCCCGGCGTGCTCGAGGGGGTGGTGAGCACGGTGCGGCGCTCGCTGCTCGAGGCCGCCCTCATCGGCTTCCTCGTGGCCATCGCCCTCGGCGTGCTCGTGGCCCGGCGCCTGCTGCGGCGCCTCGAGGCGCTGCGCGAGGCGACGCACTCCATCGCGGCGGGCGGCACGGTCACCCTGCCACCCGAGGAGGGCGCGGACGAGCTCGGGGACCTGACGCGGGCGTTCGCCTTGATGCAGGCTCGCCTCGCCCGTCAGGAGGAGGCCCGGCGCACCTTCGTCTCCACCGCCTCACACGAGCTCCGCACGCCGCTCGCGTCCCTCGCGGTGATGCTCGAGCTCGCGGCGGAAGACCTCGCCCCCGGGCAGGAGTGGCCCGAGCGTGCCCGCGAGCAGGTGGACCGCGCCCGCGGCCAGACCGAGCGGCTCGCCACGCTCGCCGACCAGTTGTTGAACCTGTCCAGGTTGGACGCGGGGGTCGAGCTGCGCGCGGAGCGCGTCGAGCTGGGCGCGGTCGCCCGGTCGGTCGCCGCGGAGCTCGGCACGCGCGCGGCGGCCGGTTCGCTCGCGGTGGACGTCGAGGGGGAGGGCGCGGCCGTCGGCGATTTGAGTGCCGCGGCCCAGATCGTGCGCATCCTGCTCGACAACTCCCTGCGCTTCGCCCCGCCGGGCACCACCATCGACGTGTCCATCGCCCCGGAGCGGGACGGGACGATCGCCCTCACCGTCGCCGATGCCGGCAGGGGCGTCCCGCTCGACGAGGCCGGGCTCATCTTCGCCCGCTTCGCCCGCGGCCGGGTCCCCGGCGGCTCCGCGGGCTTCGGGCTCGGGCTCGCCATCGCCCGCGAGCTCGCCGAGCGGATGGGAGGGAGGCTCGAGTTGACGACCCATGCGCCCGTGGGCGCGCGGCTCGTGCTCGAGCTCCCGGCCGCCGTCGCCGATAACCCTCAGCCCGAGGTGAGCGTCCCCACCATGCGGCAGAGGCCGCCGCCGCTCACCGAGTAGCTCAGGACGGCGGTGACGTTGTCCGGGCGCAGGTAGGTGAACGTCCCGGTGGCGAAGCATGCGGAACACGCCAGAAGACCTTCTGGACGGTCTGGTTGCCCACGCGCTGGGAGTTCACGGCGCCGAACCCGATGCCGGCGCGGTCGGCCACCTTGGCCCGTTCACCTTGCCCAGCTTGCGCTCGGCGATCTGACGGCCGCCGAGGACGTTGCGCTTGATCCGGTCGGCGGGGATGGAGTTCTTGCGGATGGACCTTCCCGATATGAGCCGGGCCGCGACGGCGGTGCCGCCCAGGGTCAGCAGGA
>JAABUK010004004.1_pt1 | contig 24441 bp, 33 predicted proteins | sample 5559141 | NCBI WGS metagenome assembly JAABUK01 (sample SAMN10711869, study PRJNA513367) | rock metagenome | isolation source: Antarctica rocks | place: Antarctica: Victoria Land, Pudding Butte nord | collected 2016-01-03 | reverse complement strand
CTGTTGCCTTGAAGTTTTTGAATAAAAACAGTTGCCAGCAAACTGAACAGGTGCATCTTTTGGCAAGATGCGCCGCATTGCCGTGATACAACTCACAAGCAGCGCCACACTTGTGCCCTTGATCAAAGCAAGCACAAGCAACTGCATCAAGATGTGTTAGAATAGCAGCTCTTGGATAATGCATTATCTTGGACCTCCCAACGTATGCATCAATGTGAACTGTTGATGCTGACATGAGTATTGATTGTTGGTGCATGTCAGTTCTGCCATCTAGACAGTACATCACGGAGAGGAACACCAAAGACCCTTTTTTTGGGTGTACTCAGGTTCATGAAGCTCAGGCTGGACAGAGTACTGAAACTAGAGCTGGGTGAGGTCACACCTGAGGAAGCCTTGAAGTCATTGGCGCCTGTGCCAGATTTCAAGCCTCTGAATCAGACCGTCAAGAACTACACTGCACCGTACCCCCCGTACAAACCTGGCTGGTGGCAGCAGTTTGAACCCAAAGAGTGAAAATGATTGATTCCATGACAGCCTGTGACACTCTTGGTTCATGACGTGTTCATTCCAGACTGCTGAACCTGAATGAATGCCCTCTTGACTCCATGTTGCAACATCTCATGGTCAGGCATGTGTGTTTGTGTAGATAGTGACCTGTTAAACGGTGCACGGCATCTTGATTCCTGTGTTTCCTTGATACATCGGATTTCAAATACACATTTCCAGGATGCGCTGATTTGCAGAGCCTGTTGAAATGCCTTGATCGTGGAAACATTGAGTCAGGTACAGTATGCAGTCATGCAAGGTTGTGCTAAAGAGCAATTACTGTCACAGTGTGTTTGGCCTGCCACACAGCCAGGGAAGACTATTTGCTATAGAGGGTGCCCTTGACGTCACCACATAGACTGTTTTGCTCATAGAGGGTGTCCTTGACGTCACCTCGTAGAGGGTGTCCTTGACGTCTGGTTTTGACTGTGTCACATTGAACTCACAGCTACTGAGCAGCGCCGAAGTGTCATTTGGCATGATTTCCGTTTAAGCTTGCATATCAGAGTCTGCATAAGAAGCAGCAGATGAACATGGATCACGTGCAGGGAGCGCTAAAGAATCAGCAGGGCTGTGCTCTTAGCAGTTCTGTTTGCTCATACTCAAGGCATGTTACTAGTTTTGTAGTCAGCCACACTGCTTGTTCATACCTGACAATGTGACACATCAGTGCTGTACTGTATTGCCGCTGAGCTGGCCCAATTGACTCATATCTGAGACCAATGGTCTATTGCCAACTCGTGCTTCAGCTGCATGTCACGTGCAAACTCGAGCACCTGAAACGGTTGGTCCAGAAGCAAGTTGCTTCAGACAAGCGGTCTCAGAAGATTTTACATAAGTTTCAAATGGTCAACTGGCCATACAGATTCATGTCTTTAGGAGAAAAAGCGGAAGACCTGACACTGTGTGGGCCATGCTTTGTTTTTGTGGTCCTGCTTGAGTTCTGCCCTGTTCAGATACAATCATGCATACAGCAAGCTGTTTTATCTTTTGCACTGGCTTGAGGAAGCTGTTGCAAGCGTCATGTTGAAAGAAAGGGCAGAGCGGTTGCAGTACTACAGTCCCAACTATGTGAAGCAACATGTCTGAATGCCAACCTTGACGGGCTTGGTGTAGCTGACATGCAGATAGAGTAAACACATGCAAGATGCATTTAGCATTGCTTTGCATGTTTGACTAGTGCTGGGCCTGTGGTGTGCAGGGCTGGGTCATCATGTATGCTGTTGCTCACTTTGTATTTGGTTTTGGCATTGGCACACAGATTTTGCTGTGGTGCGATTGTCAGATGGATGACAGCAAGCAGTCAGGTATTGATAAGAGGAGATGCAGCTTGCAATCTTTGGCTCAAACCACAGCTGCCCTGATAGGTGCACTTACTACTCAGTGGGACTAAAGCCCACTTGCACATGTGAGTATACATTGAAAATTTTCTATTTAGCTGTAAGATGCTCATTTACTTGACTCTTGACAAGCACTTTTGCTTTGTACTCTGACTGAATTGTTTGAAGGTCATGGGTCTGTACCATGACAGCACCTCTTTGCACATGTGTAGTCCTCTGTGTGAATGGTGCGATAGATGAGTTGATGTCTGCTAAATACACTTGGGTCCCATGCACCCCTGCCCAATCAGGATCAAGCATGATCAGTGATGTGATTGACCTTCAACGTACTTTGCAGCCAAAGTGCAAGATGGTCTGCTCAGTGGTATGCCCCAAAACAGCTATGCACATGTGATTGATTGCAGATCTGCATGCATATGCTTGCAAAACAACTTGTACAAATGCACTTTTGTCATGGCTTATTCACAGCAAGGCCCTGCACCATTTCCACGAGCACATGCCTGAATGCTGTGTTGGCTCCTGCATTGATGATTATACACTGCATTGTCTTGGCTTGCAATGCGTGTAATCTACACTTCTTGAGTGGACTGCAAAGCATGACGGCGTACTGCTGGTACACCTTATGTGTGGTTGCTGTGCAGAATCTGATCCTATGACTGCAGATAAGACGTTCATTGAGGTCGAGGTCTCTGCCAACAAAATTCGCTGGATCAGCATCACAGGGTCCAGCAAACTTGCAAATACAGTGTTGTCATCTGATTAGCCTGGAGCAGCAGCTTTGTTATGTAAGTTTGTGGGCAGATGGAACATAGACAGGGGGTGGCCAACAGAAGTCAGCGCAATTACGGCATATATGATCACAGGTTGGTTCCTATCTTTGATGCAGTGCAGAATGACATACTCAAGTGTCGTTGGTTAGTGCCTACATTTGATGCAGTGCAAAATAACATCAAACAAAAATCACCTGCAGCTCAGGCTTGAGCAACTGTTGCATCTTGATTTTCACGACTGTGTCACAGTGTCATAGCATTGAGCTTTGAAATGCACATAGGACACAGCATGTGCATATACTGTGACATACTATTGAACACTATGATGTTCCTGCACATCAGCCTGTGTTCATGTGTGTGTGCATTGCTTTTGAGACAAAAAATTGCAACCCCTTTGTTATGGTGTGCAGCATGATTAAGGAGCTTCAGCAGCTGTACATCATGCTGAATCACAATCCATATGATGACTTTGAAGCGCCCCCAATCAGTCCCCCAGAACGCTTCTTCTTTGATTGGGCCCCCAAGCAACTTGAAGGTGCCTTTGAGCAGCAGCAGCAAAGGGATTCTGCTGCTGAGAAGGTGGCCCCATCTGAACGTGTTACTGAGGTTGAGGGAAATGAGGATGTCTTGCGAACATTCTGCAAGGTGTGTAACCATATCACACCTTGACCTTCTTCTGCTCACCCCCTAGCAGCCTTGCCCTGCTCAGAACCTGCGCTTCTACAACTTCCTGTCAACTTCAATTTCAGCTTTAATGCCAAGCCTGCTAACAGCAATCTTGCATTTTTGCTGCTGCTGCTGGCAATGCAGCAGCGCTCATGCACACATTTGACTATAAATCATGCCACTGGTCCTCACTGGAATGATGTTTTAATAATCACACCTGATGCAGGTAGGGATAACTTAGAGGAAATGCAGGCTTCAAGTATGGCAGAGGCCAAAAAGCTGAAGCAGTTCTGTCAAGACGTCGAGGCGGCTGTGGAAGCTTCAGCGCCTGGCTTCTTTGCAAAGTGTAAAGAAATAGCAAGCAATGCACAAGGCAAACACATTTGGCCTAATGCATGATGCCAGCAATCTGAAAATCCCGATTTGGCACTTAGCACCTTTATGCTGCACATTCCTGTTTGCTCCTAGGTAGTCCTGGGTAGTCTGCAAGGTCCTGCTCCTGGGTAGTGCTGCTCCTGGGTAGTCCTGGGTAGTCCTGGGTAGTCTACAAGGATTACTTGGGAGTTGATACTGGCAAACGTGTTGTGAGGGTATTGTTGTCACATGCAGGCAAGTCAGCTGCAGCTGGCAAGAATCCCCCTGGTAATCAGTCCTACCCTGTCAGATTGACCAGCACTCCCTTCGGGTCTGCGCTCAGCTCAACTTCCATTCGCAGGTGTGCCTCTGGCAATCCAACCCAGCTAAACAGCGCCAACCCTGGAGAAGCACCCTGCTCAGCTGCAGCCACTTGGCTCAGCCCTGACGGGCAAATCTTCTCGTCTGAGCTAGGCAGGCCCACCCCTCAGTCTGTCCCCCTCTCAGCTGCAGCTGGCTGAGCCGACCCTGGCAGCCAGCCCCTCCCACCAAGGCCAGCTAGCGCCACTCCTGGGCAAGTCCCCCCCCCCCCTTCAGCTGGCTGGGGTGTCCCTGGCAGCCAGCCCCTCCAACCAAGGCCAGCTAGCGCCACTCCTGGGCATCTTCCCCCTTCACCTGGCTGGGGTGTCCCTGGCAGCCAGCCCCTCCCACCTAGTCCAGCTGGTGCCGCTCCTGGGCATTCCCCTTCTTCAGTATAAACATCCTCGTTCATCACCAAGCTTCAACTCCAGGAACACATGTGTACAGTGAGCACAAAGCCATCTTGTCATTGAATGGATATAACACTGATTGAGTTCATAACTCAATCTAAGGGCATAACCTCACTCTGAGGGCACAGAATATCTTTGATCGTATCACAATGATCGTTAGCTTGGTTGCAGAGCTATATCTTGACAAGACACACGTGCTGTGAGCAGCACGCCGTAGTACACTGTAATACCATACTACGTGTGACACTGCCACACTGCAACACTTACAGCAACAAGCCAATGTTTTGAGATTGCATCGCTGTCTATTCTTCTCCCTGCTATGTATACGGCTGCTGCCGATTCCATGGTTTTTGTGATCTGATGTGCTTGTGAGGAGGGCGGTTTGGGGCTTCTCCAGTGTGATATGCATGACCTTACATCTCAAGCACACACACACGTGTACACATGTGCACATACTCGTACGTCTGTGTGTATGTCGGCCGTTGTCATTTACATTATCTCAAAATATTTTGTTGTCACATATCTGCATAAGAAGCGGCAGGGGTGTGCTCTCAGCGATTCTGCTTGCTCATTCTCGAGTAGTATTTCTCGAGTAGTACACAGCATGGTGAAACGACTAAAAAGTCGCCCGAGAGCGGAATAGCATGGTGAGTATAGGTGTAGTCAGCCACAAATCTACTTGCTCATATCTGACGAGGTGGCCGCTGAGCTGGCCCGATCTGAGACCGATTGCCTCGTGCCAACTCGTGCTGCAGCTGAATGTCACGTGCAAACTCTACAATGAGTGCCATAAGATGGTCAAAGTGGCAGTTGGTCCAGAAGCAGTTGTTCAGCAGGATTGCGGCGTCTTTGCTGAGCAGTCACATTCGTCCAGGGCGTTAACTGAGTCCTGTGCTGCGTTGTGGGTATTGGCTAACGTTGTCTCCCGAACGTTGATCCAGGATTCCGGTCGCGTATCTGTCCCAGGACCGTGTCACGCAGTTGTCAAACTCTAATATATATATATTAGCAAGACTGACCACTGACCATAGGTGTTTTTCCTGTGATTTGTCATCAAACATAGGGTATGTGTGTGTGTACTCCTCTTACATAATGCCCTTTAGACCTAATCAATGGTTTAAGTATCTGAATTCAAGCCCTATCGGTCCAGCAAATTGATCCTACATCACAGGCTGTAACCAGGGTTTCAGGTCCATTTCACACTCTAGTACTTAAGCCTGTATATAAACCCTTAATCACTTACTCACATTTTTTTAGAGATTGTGTCGAAGCACAGGAGAACCTTAGTAAAATCAGGATTTTAAAAGAATTTCAAAGGGATTGTGACTATGAATCTACGGCACACACAGTCCGACCAATCACGCTCCTTGCTACCAACAACTTGCGACTTTGCATGCCTGATGCATACAATCAATCAATTTTTATAAGGGTGGTTGGGTCGAGAGAGAGAGAGAGAGATTACAATGCTCGAGCATGACCATTTGACCATTAGTCTGAAGCAAGACATAGATCTAGAAACGAACAAATTCACTGTTTGACATTCACTCTGCAAATTAGTGTATCCTTGAGAGAGAGAGAGAGAGAAGTGTTTTACATCCTTTGCCCAGCCTCAGCCCAGCCTTGGGGAAGTGTATCTGAGATCCAATCTATCAAGGAAACGAACAAATTCACTGTTTTGACACGTGATCCGCGTTCACCCGCACGAGCAATCACGCCCAGTCTGTGATATGGCACAAATTAGTTTAGATGTGTGAGTGTGTGGATGCGAAAATGCCCTGCGGGAAAGTAGCGAAACAAAGAAAGCAAGTATGAAAAATGGGTTGTGTTGTGCGGCTGCGAACAATTGGGCAAGCTGCCGAGTCGCGTACGTTGCTGTCTGTGAGCTGAGCTGAGGCTGAGTTGGATGTTGCGGTGCGTAATACGCTGTCGAAAGCACGCTGCCAGTCACAAGTTGTCGTGGAGCATGCGCACAAGAGGTGTTCGTGGTGAGGAATACCTGTAAAAGGCAAGTAGAAACGGTTTGGTTATCTCTTGTGGGCCACCCAACAACAGTCCGGTTCGACGAATTCAGATAAATGCAAATGCAAGGTCTCTATGATGTCTAGTACAGCTCATAGCAAGCATGTAAGTACACATACATACTCTCACCTGGACGAAAAGAATTGTACACCATTGCACAGTGCGAAAGTGTAAACAAAAGTCAGCATAAAATGCATTAATGGCCTGATCAGGTGTGAAAGAAGAGAACTTGGTTTGTCTGTCCAGTGACTTCAAAGTGTTTGTTATTGTTTAGTCTTGTTGAGTCAGAATCACATGTGAATCCTGTACAGGGTTGGGGTGAATCAAACAAGTTACATAGCAGGCAGCGAATTGATTCAATTGTAGACCCTATCCATCAGCCTAAATTGCAGTCCAATGTGACTGTAGTGCATGAGAGTGCCCAATACTTGAGCATGAACATAAATTCTTGACCACTTCACGCATGATTGCAAGACGACTATGACAAACCATCATAAGCTAAAGAGGGATATTTACAACCTGCTATACGCCTTGCTCCAATGTGCAGGTGGGCTACTCTAACATACATGTATGCTTGCCGATGCCAGACAACACCTTCACGTACTCGGAAAACCTGTTGTCCACAAATGCACTTCATGTCAGTTCACAAGAAGCAAGCCACAAACGCTCACGCTTGCTCCAGACTGGGCACCACCTTTGTACGAAGGTTCTTGCGATAGTGAGGCAGCACCTTTAGATCCTGAGAGATGCGATCATCCACAAGACAGAAGTTGTCCAAGAAATCAGTCCCCAAAAGATTGATATTGTGCACACCTGTGTTGCGAGATAGCCACATCAAGTACCCGAGTCTCTGCAGCAATGCCTTCAAATTTAAGTGTTCAACTGTAAGGCCACAGCATCATAATGTGATAACATGCAAGCAAATGACAAGATTTTACCATATTGGGTGTCATTGCCTTCGCCAGAAATGACTGCTTGCACAAGCTCTGGCACCTTGAGGTAAGATTGGGTTGACCCCGTATCAAGTAGAAAGTACTCCTTGCTGCCAGAAGCCAAAACAGAGTCAGATGTATGATGGTGCAACACAAGATTGCTGGCTGCATGCAAATCTCACTGCCATTTCTGGTCCTGCTGGTATTGAAGAGTTGCTGTAAGCCACCGTCTGCCTAAAATATACTCATACTCAACAGGCTGTGGTTGCGCAAAGCATGGCCGGTGTATGCGGGGCAGTTCATCTGCTTGTGGTATCTCATAGTCATGAAGGAGCACTGAGTTTTCAACAAGGGTTGCTAGCTCCTCGCCATCAATCATCACAACAAATGCTTGGTCATGTGCACGAAAGCATCAACCTCAAAGAAGTGTCCAGAGCTCCAATGCTTCTTACGACAACTGCACCTTGCTTGTTAGCGCGTGCAGCGCCGCTGGTCACGTAGACTTCCGCAACCCCATTAGAATTGCAGACTGCCCACTGACCGCGCAGCCCCTCGAAGTGACCAGCCAGCTTATGGTCATAATACGACTTTCTGTTGCGCTCCCAGTTGTTTCGCACTGGTTCCCACACTATCTCTGGACGCTTTGCCAAACTTCCATCCGCCCTGACTGCAAGCTCAGCTGACTTGTATGGTGCTTTGAACATCACTTGCATGTTCCATCTGAAAACGCTTTCCTGCTGCTCACGAGCGACGCCTTGTTCGGCAAGGTTACCAGCATTGCCAGGTTCGACATGTACAACCTTACTGGATTCCATCTTGAATGTCGGAGTTGTTCAGCGACGATGGTCCTCTTGAGAGGATATGAAACGTCAACCTTGATGACTCGCTAGTGCATTAGTGCAGACACGTACAGGCATGATAGGTAGCTTGCATCTACATACGTTGCATCTTAACGCCGCTGAGGAAGTACAGAGCCCTGCCAAAATTGAAGATCAGAAGCATTCAGTGTCAGCGCCACGGTGAAGTCGTAGTTGGCCTTTTTAAGCCGTTCTGTTTGCTGTTGGCTCGAAGAGCTCCTATACTTCCTAGCTTGAAAATGGGCGCTAGCCAGCCCCACAAAGAGGACGTGTCTCCGAAATCTGGTAAGCAGGCATACTAGATCTTGCTCTTACCACCTCCACTCTTCAACCCTCTGTGGCCTGCAACAGCTCAATACGCCCTCAATGGTTCTGTCTGCAAAATTCCCACGCACTTCTGCATCCTTCTGTGAAAGGCCTGGCTAGGTTCTATTTAAAGTGCTGGCAAGCTCTTCGTCTTGACAGATAATGTTGCTCCACCTCTGAGTGCCACTCCTCAAAATGGAGAGCATGTGCTGACTGTCTTGTGCGATACGTTGTTGATTTCTGCTGTTGTTTGCCCAACTCTGAAATGCTGTGACCTGCAGCTGGCAAAGCAGATTGGAGAGTGGGAACGGCTGTTGTTGGGTGTTACAGAACCACAAAGGCAACGTCTCCTTTGCGATGCATAGGTCTTGACCTTGCATACAGGCAAGTGGCTAAGTCTCCAGCTATGCAAGCACTCAATGTTGGCAGCTAGCAAGATGAGACAAGGTTACATGCTAAGCAATACGCACTACAAGCTGATTTGGTTGTATAGTGACAATAGCAGAAGGCTTCACATAACCTCTTGGCAGCCTGTATTGTGTGAGTTATGCATGTGCATGCAAGCGCAAGCGGAGGATAGACAACAGCTCTTGAACACAAGTCATGTCACAAGCACAGAACGTGACCCTTAGCTTTTCCAGTACAGTTGCCCCTATTCATGAATGTCACGTGCAAACTCTACAATGAGTGCCATAAGATGGTCAAAGTGGCAGTTGGTCCAGAAGCAGTTGTTCCGGCAGGATTGCGGCGTCTTTGCTGAGCAGTCACATTCGTCCAGGGCGTTGACTGAGTCCTGTGCTGCATTGTGGGTATTGGCTAACGTTGTCTCCCGAACGTTGATCCAGGATTCCGGTCGCGTATCTGTCCCAGGACCGTGTCACGCAGTTGTCAAACTCTATATCTGTGTTCATAAGCCTGTCTGCTGATCTTGCTCCGCCATGTACATATACCGGTCTATCGGTCTATAATCATATATATATATATATATATCGGTCTATAATTGACAGCTGTACCACACGTGTAATGACGAGAAAGTGTTGGTAGTGGATAATCTCTGGACTTTCTAGCACCCGTCACAACCCAGATGCATAAAGGCCTGATCATATTGTGCATGGGCACTGCAGAGTTGTTCACAAATTCATATAAATGTGCGCTTCTGCATGGCACTTTTCATAGACTTTCACACTTCAGTCTAGCTCACTCGAACAACTTCTAGCAACAATGCCATCGATAGCTATTGGTGCCGAACCACATTGCACATGTATGCGCATGCCATCAGAAACTACTTAAGTATGCCACACACATGGCTCTTGCTTGCTTGCCTTCACAGCCCACAAGGCTTGTGACTTATAGAAGTTTCATATGACTGGCAAGGAGTCGAGACCATGACATCACCAAGTGGATGAACCATTGTTGCCCTTGATTGGAATTGCATCGCCACTCTCAACTACACTAGAGCTGACTGCATCCCCAACTTGCTCAATGATCTCTTGCATGGCGGCAGACCTAAATGGCACATTTGGAACAAGCAAAGCTGATGGCAATTGTAACTATTGACTGTCAGCTGCACAACAGATTTGTGCCAAAGCCATGTGCCCAAGCTACGCAACAAGTCTTGCGTTCTGCTGAAGCTTATAAATGCACTCTTCAAAGCAAGCAACATACTGTCTAGGTTATGACCAACACAAAGCATGCATCAATACAGTATTTGCAATGCAAATGGACATGTGCAAATGAGACTCACCTTTGTGTTTGACCTCAAGCTGCAACAGTGCGTTGATTAAGCATGGATGTTTGAATCTTGTCAAGACACGTCCCCAAGATTTGGATTTGGCAATCTCGTACACATCTGTCTTGTGTTGACACATCCAGTGACATCATGCACATATGATACATTTTGTGCGCTTATGCAGATTGATTGCGCTGTGTTAACGTGCATGTGCCCATGGATACACTCAACCAGACTTGTTGAGTGTTGTTGAATGACAACATATCCTAGCTGACAGCGCTTACCTGTTTGTTCTCTTGTCTTTCATGCCTGCCATCCTAAGACCAAGCACTGTGGCTTGTACACGCCAATCTCAACTTGCATGCTAGCGTCCCTTGAGTCACCCAGTCTTCTTGGTAATATACTCCTCTGTAAGCAAACACCAAATTTGCTTTGATACATAAATCTGTGCTTCATCAAGCGCCTTGCAGAATTTACAACATCCAAATGCATCTAGCACATCATCAACCAAGCCAAGTGTCATACCTTCACAGTTCTACGACACCATCTTGATGCGCAAGATGCGAGTCTTCCCAAGTGGTTGGGGAAACTGTTCAAAGCTGCACTGGTTAGCTTGACATTCACCAAGTCTACACTGCGGAAATTGCGGCCAGAAAACACTGAGATGCACACGGTCTCTTAGTTAGCGGCAGGACGTAGGCACAATCTAATACCAAAAGTTGACATCGTTGTTGTAGCCCTCAAAGCGGACACGCTTTGCACCTCTCACTCTTGTGAAGCCTGAGGTTTCGGTAGGTGAGTGTTGGACGATTGACGAGACGACGGGGCAGGCTGAGATGAGGCAGCTCGTTTGAGGTCAAACCTGCGTTGTGATGGTCAACAAAGGTCCATAACTGACGCTGCGCTAGGGAAGTGTTTCAGGACGATTGCTGCAGCTCTTGTTGACGCTTTTGACCCTGTTGAGCTACTAGCCGCTCGCAGTTGTTGAGGTGCGGAAATTTTAAATTCCAGTCGTCGGCAGATGCATTTCCATCCGATCCACCATACGAGTACTGTAGCGAGGCTGCGATTTTGGGTTCGGCGTTCGTCTGCATTCTCTCGCAAGTGGTGTTGGACATCAAAGCTGGGCTGACTTACGTCGGCACAACAACAACAGCCTTCAACACTCAGCGACAGACCAGCAGTAACAGTGACCTTTGCTTTACGGGCGCCCGACACAGCGCTGTCGAACCCCAGTGTCATGATGTCAAAGCAGATTTGTGTGATGACCTGCAAGAAGTTGAGAAACCCAGTTTGTAAAGGAGGTTCGACACTTGATCACTACAACCTATTGGTGTATGTAGTACCTTCCTGCAGTGCCAGACATGTCTTGGCTACTGAGTATGCAAGACACACAAAGCCAAGAGAAGCCTACAGCTGCATTCCCTAGCTCAGAGGCGCAGTCATCAGCCAATGCTCTTGTACAATACAAGTACAAAATGCCTGGAGGAGATCACTACAACTCCGAAGGTGTTGTACAAGATTTATCGGCAGCAACATCCATCATAATGTGTGCTTATCCATGCATAGAGTTGTAGACATTAAGTTGTGTTGCCAAGCATGCAAACAACCTAGGATGAAGTGGCACAACTGGACTTACGAATGTTGCAATAAGTTGGAGACTTGCCAATCACATGCTTGAGCATGCTCCATACATTGCAAGCAACAACACATCATAGCCTTTAGCTTGTCATGAGAAGTCAAATACAGAAGATTGTTGCTGATTACATGCTGTGTTATATAGGCAGGCTGTCAGTTTGACAAGGATGCACCATACATTGCCGGTCGCACCTCCACAATAGCAAGCAGTCAGAGAGCGCTGCAAGGCAATGAGGGATAGGGATGAGGAATGTTGTCTACCTCTTGGCATGGGTGGGCAGCTCAAGTCAGCAGTGTATTTGCTTTTGGCTGGTCGCTGACGGCAAACACTTTATGCAAGGCTGCTGCCATGCAGATGTCTTCAATTTCCAGATTCATGGACTTGCTTGGGTTACTCAGGCACAAAAGCATCTTGCTTGACACACTAGACATGCTGGCTTTGCTGCCTGCTTGAGAGCTTGACTTGAACATGCATGACATCATCCAGATGGTCCAAGCAATACAATCCAACATGAGACAAGATCTTACGCCACCGCAAGTCTGGGTAGGTGTGTCTCTTGAAAGAATTTGTCAACTTCCTAGATCATCATCCTGCAGTGATGGAAGCGCTTTTGTGTTGACATGATAGCTTTGAGGCAGCGGTTGTATATTATTTTGAAATTCAGCTTATGTAATGGTGGCTTGTATGCATGCATTCGTTGTTGTCACTGACAATGACTGAATTTGTGCTGAGTGACTGCTTGGAGTCCACTGCAAAGCCTGCTCAGATTTGTTAGACGTTTACGTACGTGATATTGTATGGAAGATATACTCAATATGCATGAGTATTTCAACGCTTGTTATGATTCAAGCTTTTGCCGTTGCAAGGTATGGTGAAGAAGTACAAGAATCTGAAGTGCTGCCTTCTTTGTTGCAAGCCTGACACAGCTATGATTATTTTAAGAATTTAATGGCAATGTGCATTAAATTTGTTTTAGAGAGAGAGAGAGAAGTGTTTTACATCCTTTGCCCAGCCTCAAGTCTGATGGATGTGCCAGGGTATGTGAACCCTGACAAACTGATGAATGCGCCAATCGGATTTGTCTGCAGGTAATGGTGCGAAACTTCCCCCCAACAATCAGGCACACAAGGCATAGCAGAGCGGCAGTACATAGCCCCCATGCAAACAGGACAAGGGTAGTAGAGTCCTACCAATGCTGCTACCATGCTAACTGACACTGACACCCTGTTAGACTCTAGTTGCTGCAACTCTAGTATACTAGAGGTATAGTAGGCAGCTGCTAGTACCCCTAGTAAACCCCCCCCCCTTTATTTGTAGTGTCATATTTACCGCTCATTGATCAGCTATGAGAAAGTCTTGTGGCATGACTCGACTGCCAATTCGTTGTGATTTAGAATGGGAATGTAGATATCTATGTGCATCAATGGCACGAAATTCGATGTGACAACAACCATTGTCTTTGTAGCTCTGAGCTTGCCAAGTGCATTGCTCCTTGTGGAGGCCTCATGGGTCGTGTCCTCCCGAGGAGAGTCACCTCTGTGTCATCCTTGCCAAAGTGCGATCAGGGCTTCAAGCAGGGGTTCAGACGGCAAGTTGGGAAGTGCAGTCCTCTGTGCGTATGCGAGAACGTTTTGACCTCCTGTTACATGCAGCATATACCTTGATAACAGTGTGTCTGTAGCTGGCGTGAGGAAACACCCAGAGTAATGGCCTACTATGTTTGCGGCAGAGGTGTGGACAAGGAGGTTTCAAGCCCTTGGCCACCATGCAGATGTCGGAGACTTTCATGGTCTACATAGCTAATCACTTGAAGACAAGCAGCTCCAGGCCAAGTTTGCGCTTTTTAGGAAAGTTGCCATGCTAATGGCAAACTGTCAAGGGGGTCGTTCCTTTCTGACCACTGCGTCACAGACCTGCTTCAAATACTGAAGGCAGCAGGGACCGCACTCAAGAACCATGTGTCCAACAACCCATTTCAAGACTCCACCTGCAGCTGACAATGCTGCTGACTAATGGTAAAAGGGGGCAGCCTGCAGACAGCGCATAGAGAAATGCAAGTGACTTGAACAGAATAGTTCTCAGGCATCACCCCGAAGATATCTTTCCTAAACAAACATCTGCTACACTGGTAATGCTACTGCAGGCGACGCTTTCGCAAACTGATAAGCAGCGCTTGTATACAGCACTTATTGTAGGCTCAGGTATTCAGTCACACAATGCCACTCGCAGCTTCAGCCACTCCCCTTATCCTCTGCTGCTTCTGGTTGTTCAGCACCAAGTGTTCGTGCCCGTGAACCCAAAGAGTATAGCTGCTGGTCCACGTGATAAGAAAGTTGTTGAGGAAAGGCGGGACGTTGGTTCCGGTTTCGTCTGTGAGGGTGATGTGCTGAGGAACTTGCTGTTGAACATTGGCGCCATCCACCAGGTAGAGCCTTGCCACATTGTTGTTCAGCCTAGCCACTCGGGCTGTAAGGTGCTGATCGATCACCACGTAATTCTCATTGTCTTGCTTGTACGAGAAACTCCCTTTCTCGCAAAGAGCCATGCCCTGCGCACCAGATTCACAGTCCGTATTGTACATACCAAATGCCCTGGCACGGCAGCGTTATATGCAACCTAACGGTACAAAGCGTTTCCTGTGCGGTGGACATGGACAGTTGCTCGCTGCCAGGTGCGCAAAGAAAGAAGAAGAAGAACAAATATCTGCAAGCTTCAGCCTGAAGATAAATTCGTCCGAAATTTTGAATGGGGGTTGGGTGACTGTTTTTACCGGACGGCTTACGGTCCAACCAGGCGTCGCTGAGACACGTCGAGACAGCGCTGAGACAGACAACATACCCCTTCTCGTCCGATCAGGGAAGTCAAACTGGATTGGGCTCAACTAGTACTCGGCTGAGTGATCGCCCGGGAACCTTGAGTGCTGTAGTGTCTTTTGCAGAATGCCACCTTGCCGAGTTTCCGTACATGCCACACAAATGCAAAGGCAACGCGGGTTTTGAGTACACTGTGAGACATTGGGATACGATATGCAACAAGTTTTGTTCTACATCTGTGCAAAAGAGAGATGCTAAGACGATTTTGGCATGAACGCAGTTGGTGGGATACTATGCCGCTGCATGCACAGTGGACTACCGCTGGATTGGCCGTCGCCGCCTCACTGTCTTCTCCTTCTGCATGGTATGCTATTGCAACAATGCTACACTGTGCATTCGTATGCTGCCTGTGCCTGCGTTGTGACTGTTGAACCAGCTGCTGCTGCTTTTCTTGATTCAGACAGTTGCAGTCAGCCTGTTGTATTCGGCATCTTGTGTATCTGCAACTGAACTTGCAGACTGCAAAGCAGTCTTGACAGGACAACATTTGAGCTTGCAGCAAGCAAGCAGCTTCTCAAGTCATGCATGCAGCAAAGGCTCCACTGCTCAAGACACTTGCTACATCTTGCTGTGAAGCATCCCCTTGGTTTTGTTGCAGTCACAGGACTAACTTGCAGGCATGGTCACAAACTGTCTGCATCAATAAGCAAAGTGCCTCCCACGCTTTCATGGTACCACTGCTACAAATTTGTATTTTGCACTTGAACATACCCTGTTCAAACAGCAAGATCCAATAGTGGGTGAACACAAGTTTTGGTAGTCACTGTGACTGCTGCGCCGCAGCAATGGTGGTGCCCTTTCTGGTGTTGTTGCTGCTGACCATCCTGGCATGGATGTATTGAATTGAGTGTGCCTGTTGCATCAGGTGGCTTTCATCTTTGCTGCTGTGGCTGGTGCCTATGATCGCCTGATTGATGTACACCATCGCAAGAACATCCATGTGTTCCAGTTCCTGTATTACATAAGCAGCTTCTTTGGCCTGTTTGGCTCTCACACCACCAGCTTCCTGCTCTCTGCTGAGGTACTGCTCTTCTCCTCTATGCTGTCCACCCATAGGTCTCTGTGCTGTACCAACTTGTTCTCTTCCTCATCTAGTACGTCTGTTTGGTGCCCTTCTGTTTAACACACTATTGTCCTTCAACATCCTGTCAACCTGCTCAATGCTACTGTCATCTGAGAATGCTCCATTATGCAATCCCTAAGCTGGCTTCTGATGAGAACACCAAACAGCCTACAACCTGCCAATGACACTCACTTGGTGAGTTTGAATTTGTAAAGGTTGATGTGTGTTGGTTGCAGATGTACCCGGCCCAGGTGCGTGGCACAGCGCACGGCATCTCTGCTGCCACTGGCAAGGTTGGCTCCATCGCTGTGGTCGTCTGGCTAAATTACCTAGGGTAAGGGCCACCTGTCTGGCTGAATTACCTAGGGTAAAGGCACCTGTCTGGCTGAATCACCTAGGGCAAAGGCACCTGTCTGGCTCTACTACACAACACAAAGCTACACAATGAGCCTAAATCCACATGTCGTGTATGCTCCCGTCCTTTTCATCAGTAGGCCACAGCATGTACATTGCAGCATCTGGCTACAGCTTTGCTGCTGGCGTTTGGTCAAATTTGGGGCAGCATTCTGCATTCTGCTGTATGTTGCTTCCTCCATCCACAGTACATCTGATTCAGCAGGCATAAGGGCAAAGCCTAGCATGGCATGGCACAGCAAGCTTACCCATGAGACTTGCTGGGCATTGTTGCAGGCGTTTTCAGCCTGCTAGGTGCACAGTGTAATGCTGAATGGCCTGCAACTGATCTGCCTGCAGGAACAGAAACAAGTTCTGGTTGACATGGCCATTTGCACTGGCTGGTGCTGTGCTTTGCTGGACCTTTGTAGCAGACAATACAGGCCTTGACCTTGCAGAACAGGTCAGTCACCCCTCACATTGTCTGAAGCCTCCTGCTATCTGTGGCTGCTTTTACACATGATGAGTGTCCACAAATGTACACTGCCTCTGCTGTCATGCAATGAGCTTGTTGCAACTTGAGGCAGACCTGAACACCTTACAAGGGAAGGCTGCTGGTGTATGTGCTTGGGCCCAAATACCTCGCAAAGATGTTGCTGGCACTCTTCAGGAGCGTCGCTGGTTTTACATCAGGAATGGGGCACCAAAGGACTACCATGGCCCTGCTGTGCACTGGCGTCACCTATCGCGATGGGAGCGCAACGTGCTGGGCATCCACAAGCAGTATGACGCGGTGAAAGATGCACAGCAGAGGCGTGAGGCCAGAGCTGCACATCTGACACAGGCTCAGGAGGCCATCGCTGCCAAGAAGGGCCTTACCACACTGTCTGCCAAGCAGAAGCTTGCTGATGGTCAGGTCTGACTGCAGCAGCAGATGAGGTCACTACAAGAGTACGGGACAGATCTTCTCGTCTGTATGGGACAAACCCACTTCTTGATTTGATGGCACACGAGCATTTTATGACATGTGTTTTGAGCAGGCCATGAAGAGGAAGCTTGGGTATCGGGGGTCCATCAAGCCAGCCTGCATTGGTGCTATGTTAGGCCACTGATGTATCATTGCTGGGTGGAAAACTCACCTTGCCAGAGCCAGAGCAAAGATGACTGGCCAGGTGGTGTCAGGATTGATGTTGAGGCTTCTTTCATGACATGACAGTTGAAGGCCTGCACATTAGCAGGTCCTCCTCTCCAAATGTACATTTGCTTCCCTTATTTTTGAAACAAGCCCCCCTATCGTTCTGGGCTGCTGCCTTTGGAGGCTCCCGTTACGGTTGCTGAAAAGCGTAAATTTTTCTTTTATTTCTTTCAAGCCCCCCTTGAGCAGGTACAAGTCTGCCTTCTGTGCCTTTAGCTATTGGCAACTGGCAGCGGCAACAGCTCTGCTGCTATGCTGCTGCTGCATTGTACTTTTCTAGATGCTATGTTGGTATCAGGGACACAGCACGCAGTGTGTTGAACAATGCCATGTTGAACCATGTTGAGGGTGGCATAGACACCATTTTCTGGGGGCTCTAGACACCATTTTAAGGTCTGCGTTTGCTTTAGCTTAGTTGGCATTGTAGGTTCTACTGCATAGCTTTGGTTTTGCTTAGAGTATATCAATAGGGTTTAGGGAGCAACCAGTTGCAATCATGCCTTCAGGCATGCCAGGGTTGTTGTCCTGATGGGTATACATTAGACATTTGACACACAGTGCTGTACTGTAGCCATCTCTCAGGACATTTGGATGCAGACCTGTCAGGCAAACTTGCTGGCATGGATTGTTTTTGTTACAACTAATTAGTATAGTGTTGGGAACATTCAGCAGACTTGAACAGATTAGTACGGTATGCTGCATTTTTCATGCGTCATGACATGCCAGTGTGGCACATATGTTGACATGCATGTCAACTGTCCCTGTGTTGACTCTTGCCAAATGATATGTCTCTGGACCTGTAGCTACGCCGTTGTGACAGTCACTCAATGCAAATTGTGGTCTGCTTGCATACTACATCCTGTAGGGCACAGGCCCTGGCAAGTCAACAGCAAGCTTCACCATGTCAGGCTCACATCGGAATGAGTGCATTTTGTTTGGTGCTGGCAGACTTGCTGGCTATACTCTGGCGCAATGAGATGGCATCTGTCAAGCCTCTAAGGGAACACTTGGAACACACATGCAGGTAGCTTCTGACTCAAAATCAAGTCATGACATCAGATCAGCCTGCAGCAATGCTGCAATATCCTGATGGTGACCAGCATCTTTTGCACTAGGGCTGACCTGAATGCAGCCTGGTCCAAAAACGGAAATGTTCCGTCAAATGTGCTGCATTGCATATCGAAGCTTGAATATCAACAGGTTGCTTGACATCGAGCACAGATAAGGGCTCTGCTCATTGAAGATGTCATCGGTGCTGATCCAAGTGAATTGGGACAAGCCAGTGTCATACTGCCTGCTTTGTATGAATCAATGTCAGTTGACAACTCAATGTGACAGCACCAGAAAATTGTAATAAACAATGCATATGTTGTTTACTGGGAGTACCCATCAATGTGCTGCTCAGTTGTATCATCTCACACGCTGCTAATGGTACAGTGTCATGATGCCATGTAAGATACGAGATCATAAGCAGGTGTCCATTGAGGACATACTCAACGTGTCTGACACGTAGCAAACACGCTATGGAGTTATTTGACACAAACAAACTGTAGTGTACACGGTACAGCTGCGTTAATTACAACAGCATCCTTTCGTGCATTTGTATGGACCGACTGATTTGCAACTAAGGATCAGCCTGTTTGGGAACCACAATTTAAGGGTAACCAATGTGCGATTAGATCCTTCTCCCCTTAGGGGTTGCCAAGCTTTAAGGCAATATCTGACAGCTGTTGGTTTTCATAGTGCAGAGCCCCTTCTCGGCAGGGGAGTGATAGGGAATGGCGCCCATCATGCCCATTACAGCATCCCCAGCTGCCTGCCGGGACTCCTTACTGACCGGCTGATCCCCAAGATACAAGTCAAATACAGCTTGACACAGCTTTGGACTCTCCACAGTCATGAGTTGAACCCCATTGGCTCTTGCAGTCATTTTGCCTGAACCTTGCTTCGTGAATGTCAACAGTGTGCCTTTCTTGACAGACCCACCCTGCTTGATGCTTGCAGGCAATGAAGTTTCGTCAAATGATCTGATCATCTCCGCTAGAGCTTTGTCTGTTTGCGACCCACCCACTCTTTGGATGCGGCGGCGGAGGATTCGCTCATACTCTTTGGCAAGCAGTTTGATGGGCAAGTTTCTGGCAGCACGCACCATTAAGGACATGTCAATGTCATCACTGCTGCGCAAGCTTTTGCAGAATTGGGCCTGCTGCAATGGCATGGTGGCGCGTGGGCTCTTCTTAGCTAAGGATGACAGTTTTGCCTGCAAAACCAGATACATGATAAGGCACTGTCGTAGACCATTGTAAGTTCATTCATATCACAGAGCACTCACTGCAAAAGTGAGGCCATGGTATGCAGTGATGGCGTAAGAAAGGGGTAGGTACACAGCTCTGTGACACGCCCTGAAAACATGGCAAGTTGCTCTTAGGGATTGCCTGCGCCATCACTTTGCATACTATTAGGAAGGAAATTGTACTGGAAGGAGGTTTTGTCACCTGTTCTGGGTGGACATAGACCGCAAAGTCATAAATGCGCACTTTCAAAGCTGAACCAAAGCCTCCAAGGCCAAACAAGCGACTGCCAGTAGTCACAAGGTCCTGACAAGCCTTTGAAGAGCTAGCAGTGCTGATGCACAGCTGGCAGGGGAACGTCCCTGCTTCAGCTGCACGAGTGACGCTGCGAGAACGGACTAAGCCCCACTGACTTGTGTCAAGCCTGTACACAAAGTTTGAAGGTTGGTCAGCAACGGCTGTTGCATGTATAGGCTCAATCGCTGCTAGGGACTGACAAGTTGGATTGGGGGCCACGCCGCATGCTACAGGCCAGACGACACCATAAAATGCATGTGAAGTATCGCACCCTTGCTCAGGCTCAGCGTCGTGTTGTCCACTAAGGAGGTGGCCAGAACTGACAGACGCAACAGGTTGAGGACCGCCTTTTTTACGTGTAGCTGGGGCTTTCAGAAAGCCTCCCAGGCGGCCAGCCGCACCCGCTGCGCACCTACTGAAACGTTTAAGGTGGCCAACGGGGTTGAGCCGGCCACGAGACTCGAAGTCTTGCGCCTCTGTGGTCATGCAACGATGGCGTCCTCGTGCAGAGGACGAAATCAGTCACGCTCTGCTGCTGAAACTACGGCAATGCAGGAGAAAGAGAGAGGAAGTGCACACCGCCTCGGGCAGCATGAACGACCATGCGAGTGTCGGAGAGACCGTTTGCATGATGTGCTCCGAGACTCATGCTTTTGGTTTCTCAGTACTCACTCGATGCAGCTCAGCAAGGCGCGCTTGGCGAGCTCCTTGCATGCGCAGTGATCATTGCACAATATTGACATTGACAAACAACGTTCAATTGCTTGTACAAGTGTCGCCTTGTAACCAATTGCTGCCCCAAACGCCGGCATCCTCCAGACTGACTGTTTGAGTGACATCTGCAGTTCAAGGTCGTCGATCTGGTCTCCGCCTGACGGCTAGCTTACAAGTCCAATACGCTGCAAAGCCTAAATCAAGTCAAGCACGAGGTGGCAGGTGGTCTTGGCCTTGCTGAGACAACCTGCCCTGGGACCTAAGTTGTATTCGTGTTAAGATGGCTAAGTGGGAGGACAAAGACCCAAAGTGGATAGTTCAAGACCGTCAGGACGGCAGCAATGTCAATGGTGTGATTCCCATCGCTTGCTCATTGACGGGCCGGCCGCCACAGAGCAGACCTTTGCATGAACTCCTTATTGGTCATCCTGCAGGCTGGCACTGGGAGGAGAAGAATCAGTTGGGGTGGAGCAAGCAGAAGCTTGAAGAGCTCCTGGTTGGATTGTTGGTGGATATGAGCGCAGTGCAAGGAAATGCCAAAGTGACAGCACTGAAAGACCTGAAAGGGGAGGTGAGGCTTGGCCCAGCATTTGTGCTGGTCATGCATGGCACAGCATATTATACGCAGTACACATACTGTAATACAGTACGGTTTCTTTCTGATCCACCACGTCCACATGCCGGAATGCTGTGCATGAAGGACTATCCTGCTTCTGGACTTGCTGTACGTCTTTTTGCTTGCAGTGCTTGCATTGCGTTCAAAGCAGCATGAGCTGTGGCATGTGCACAGCAGATGTGCTTTGTCTGGTGAATGCATCATCATCTGGGGCTTGCAGGCGTTGCTGACCACGAGGAAGGGCAAGAAGCGGTTTGCAATGTTCGATTTGACCGTCACTCTGACTTGGCAAGGCTTGTGGGTGGAAGACGATAAAAAGCAGGTATGCAATGTGTCCTTGATAGATAGGATCTCAGATACACTTTCCCAAGGATACACTGATTTGCAGACTGTCTGTACATTACCCATGAGCTACCACCTTGCACCATGCATGCTCACCCAGGTGGAATACCTTCCACATTTTGCACAAGTGATGTCTCGCGTTGAACCAAAGTGTAAGGCAAGGGTGATCCCTCGCTGTAGCTGCACATGTCTGCCCTTGGGTGTGATAGCAATAAACAGCACTTGCAGCATGTCTACAGCAGCAGCAGTAACCATTTCATGACAGCTTGTATCTGTCTCACATATGGTAGTAAATCAGTCCGTCATTCCATTGTGCAGGTGAATGGTGAGATCATCATAGGAGAATTTGCGTCAGCCAATGATCCTGACGAGTACGAATGGAGTGTCACTGCTGAGGGGACAGGCACAGCTCAGGATAAGCTGAAGGACCACGTCAACACATTGCGAACACCTGTATTCGACAAGCTCCAGCGCTATGTGACAGCGTTGAACAGTCTCGTTTGAAAGCACAGTCATGGCTGTGCTGACACGGTCACAGTATGGCAATGTTGCCCATTGCACGCAGGTGTGCTATTCAGTATATGTTCATTACTGTCTGCAGCAATTTTACCGCTTTAGCTTTGTATATACCTAAGTATGATGATACTGCACTCAAACACACTATCATGCACGAGGGCTTATTTATAATGGCAAACATCAGACTTATGTGCATAGAGGAAAAGCTCACTACCATGCAGGAACAAGTCAACAGGATTGGAAAACCACCAGCAGCAGCCGCATGTAACAGCAAGAAAAACACAATCTTAGCACACAATCCACTCAAGTTCTAGCTACATGACACAACTCTACTCAGGTTGCCTACTCTTTCTAAGTGCATCCTGTACCATCTTGTCTTTGAGGCTGCTTGGCAATCTTCTGACCACCTGGCTGCTGCAATGCACTGCTCCATACATGGAAGTAATTGGTGAGTAGTCAATGACTTGGACATCACCATGGAAGTGAGGGTCCTTGACAATCTGGCGGCCAGTGTCAGCATTGACAGAGATGATGCGGCTGTTTCCCAGGTTGAGTACATTACACCCATACAACTGCAGTGCACACCCAACTTCAGTATGTGTCTCCTCAAGTTCCACATCTACAACGAACACACAGGTCGTGGCAAGTGTACTCTCACAGCTGTATGAAAAGCAAAAGACAAGATGTTGCAAACAGCGACCATGCAATGATGATGGGCAAACTTCTGCATGCTCAAGAATGGGACTGACCAGCTGGTGCTCAGGCTTGATTGGAATGATGTGGTAGCCCTCCTCTCGCATGTACTGGCTGAACTCAACCTTCTCCCGAGTCAGCTCATACTTGCCTGCACTCACAGGGACAACTCATGGCACAAGCCTCGGTATTTGACAACAGCCTTGCAGAAGCAAGCAATGAAATACTGTGACGCAGCATATTTCAAGATGTCAATGATTTACGCACGTTTGCATGAATAGACACGAGTGCGTGACATTGAGCAGCAGTGTACTGCTTGGCTGACGCAGCCTTGAGGGAGCATACAGGACTGATGCAGTCTAGGCAATGCATGGCAACTTTGATGTGGGGCCACCTGTTGAAGGATGGCGGCTGTACTCATCAACCAGCCTTCGAGTTTTGCTTTCTGCCCCAAGCATCTCTTCGAGCATGATGCAGCACTTGTCTCCCAAAATGCTGAAGACACAGTCCAGATGCATTCTATCCTGCAACAAGATGCAGACACATCTCACGTCGAAACCCCACGACAATCTGGAAGCAATTGCATTCAGGCACCTGCCTAATTTATGTGGTATTCTGATAAGATGCATTGAATTGCATGCCTGATGCCAATGTCACTGGCAAATACATGAGGATACGCGAGGCAGCATGCCAAGCTTTTCATGCCAGTCAGATGCTAGACGCACCAATGAAAGTGCATCTAGCATCTGATTTCAACCCATGAATGATTTCTTTGAGCTGCTGTGCTCACCTGGTGTTGCTCAAAGTCATCCCTGACAACAGCTAGGCGGTCAGTGCCCAGCCAGTTGCGCTGCATGAGCTGGTCACATGCCTCTTGGTTGGAGCGCAGGCCGACCCCAACCAGGGCTAGGTCCTCCCCTGCTGCAAAATAGTCGCCCCCCTCCAAAAAGCCAGGCTCCTCAATCTCACCCACCACAGGCAAGCCTGAACCATCAGGCCAGATTCAGTCATGCATCGATGTAACATCATCATTCCGTCGTCTTCCTACAAGTGCCACCTTCTGAAGTTCATTGCCATGTACGTGATTGGCGGAAGTATGTGCAGACATGTGACAAAAACGTTTGCTCCAAGTGGGTGGAAGCTGAATGCTGAGAATGTGACCGTCCCACGTGCTGACGCATGAAAACCCTGTATTTGGCATCATGTGTGTATGCAGAACTTGTGCATCATGGTTTTAAGCTGTTTGGTTACTTTGCCTGGCATAGCTCATTGACTGACCATGCAGTGACAAACACATCATGCTGTGCATGCAGATAAGTGATTACTTGTGGCTTGAATTTGCACTGACATGTCTGATCAGGGCATACCGAGCTTTCTGAAGCAAAACTTCATTACTTCCACCTCAAGTTGTCTTTGTGAAGAGCGCAGCTTGCCCATCACAATTCCTTTGCAGGTTGTGATCTGCTGGTCTCTGGTGTAAACAAGGTTGGACAGTGGCTGAAAGGTGTAAGATGCTGACA
>JAABUK010004003.1_pt1 | contig 24445 bp, 22 predicted proteins | sample 5559141 | NCBI WGS metagenome assembly JAABUK01 (sample SAMN10711869, study PRJNA513367) | rock metagenome | isolation source: Antarctica rocks | place: Antarctica: Victoria Land, Pudding Butte nord | collected 2016-01-03 | reverse complement strand
CACTCCCACCGGCGGCAGGGGGGCTCACCCGACGAGGCCCGGGCGTTCACCCGCAGAACGGCGCTGGCCTGGCGAAGTCAGGGCAGCGCCCAGGTGTGAACGGGAGTGTTCTGGTGCATGTTCTCCGTATACAGGGCGAGCATCCGGCGCAGCGCCTCGACGCGTTCGACGCCGCCCTTCTCCAGGCGCTGCACCGCCTCGATCTGCCAGGAGGCGCCGTTCAGCCCGGTCAGGCAGCGGCCCTCGATGACGGACAGGAACCGGTCGCTCACCTCTTGCGCGACGCCCCACTGGCTCAGCCCTTCGTGGGCGAGTGGCAGGAGGTGGCGCAGCACGAGCTCGGTCGCGGGCACCTCACCGCGGCCGGGCCAGTAGAGCCGCGAGTCGATCCCGTCGCGGGCGCCGGCGTAGAAGTTCTCCTCGGCGGCCACGAAGCTCATCTTCGTCCAGACCGGCCGGTCGTCCTGGGCGAGCATCCGCAGGACGCCGTAGTAGAACGCCGAGTTCGCCATCGCGTCGACGATGCTCGGCCCGGCGGGCAGGACCCGGTTCTCCACCCGGAGGTGCGGTCGGCCCTTGCGGATGTCGTAGATCGGGCGGTTCCAGCGGTAGACCGTGCCGTTGTGCAGCCGCAGCTCCGGCAGCTCGGGCACTCCCCCGGCGGCGAGCACGGCCGCGGGGTCCTCCTCGGAGATCTCCGGCAGCAGCGCCGGGAAGTAGCGGACGTTCTCCTCGAAGAGGTCGAAGATCGAGGTGATCCATCGCTCGCCGAAGAAGACGCGGGGTCGGACGCCCTGGTTCTTCAGCTCGATGGACCGGGTGTCCGCGGCCTGGCTGAACAGCTCGATCCGGGTCTCGTGCCACAGCTGCCTGCCGAAGAAGAACGGGCTGTTCGCGCCGAGGGCGAGCTGGGCGCCGGCGAGGACCTGCGCGGCGTTCCAGTGCGCGGCGAACTGGGCCGGCTCGACCTGGAGGTGCAGCTGCATGGAGGTGCAGGCGGACTCGGGGGCAAGGGAGTCGGCGAACCGGTTGAGCCGCTCGCCGGACGGCCCCTCGATCTCGAGGTAGATGTCCTCGCCCCGGGCCGCGAGCACCGCGTCGTTGAGGGCCTGGTAGCGGGTGTTCGCGCTCATCCAGTCGCCCTCGAAGTGCTCGGGCATCACCGTCGGGAGGATGCCGATCATGACGATGTGCGAGCCGACCTCGTTGCACTTCTGCTCGGCCTGGTTGAGCGACCTGCGCAGGTCCGCCTCGAGCTCCATCGCCGCCCGCCCCGGCAACGGGCGCGGCGTGACGTTGAACTCGATGTTGTAGCGCGCCAGCTCGGTCTGGTAGTCCGGGTTCTCGATCGCCTTGAGCACCTCCGCGTTGTCCATCCGCGGTCGGTAGTCGTTGTCGACGAGATTGAGCTCGATCTCCATGCCGGTCATCGGCCGGTCGAACTCGAACTGGCTGTGGGCGAGCATCTGCTCGAAGACGTCGAGGCCGACGCGCACCTTCTCCCGGTACTGCTGGCGCTGCTCCCTCGTGAAGCTCGCCGCGTTGACCTCGGTTCCCATGACGCGAGGGTATGCCGTGGGCCCGCCGGACGCGACGCGATGGCCCGAATGGCGTGGGGCGCACCCGGCTAAATCCCGGGGTCTGTCGGCCGGTCGTCCTAGCCTCGAGCCGTGCGGCTGATCCACACCTCCGACTGGCACCTGGGACGCTCGTTCCACCAGGTGGGGCTGCTGGACGCCCAGGCCGCATTCGTCGACCAGCTCGTCGAGACGGTGCACAGCGAGCGGGTCGAGGCGGTGCTGGTCTCCGGTGACGTCTACGACCGGGCGCTTCCCGCGCCCGACACGGTGACCCTGCTGTCCGAGGCGGTGACCCGGGTCATCGACGCCGGCGCCCAGGTCGTGCTGTCCAGCGGCAACCACGACTCGGCGATCCGGCTCGGGTTTGCCTCCGAGCTGCTCTCGCGGGCCGGGCTGCACATCCGCTCGTCGCTCGCCTCGATCGGTGACCCCGTGCTCGTCGGCGAGGTCGCCGTCCATGCCATCCCCTACCTCGAGCCCTCCACGAGTGCCGGTCCGCTCGGGTCCGACGAGCGCACCCACGCCGGCGTCCTGCGGGCAGCCATGAAGCTGGTCGAGGTCGACCTCGCCGCCCGATCCGGCCCGTCGGTGGTGATGGCGCACGCCTTCGTCACCGGCGGGGCGACGAGCGAGTCAGAGCGCGACATCTCCGTCGGCGGGGTCAGCGCCGTCCACCCTGACGTCTTCGCCGCTGCCGACTACGTCGCCCTCGGCCACCTCCACGGGGCCCAGCGACCCTCCGACCGCGTGCACTACTCCGGCTCCCCGGTGGCGATGTCGTTCAGCGAGCACCGGCACACCAAAGGCAGCTGGCTCGTCGACCTCACATCGTCCGGTATCACGGAAACGTTCGTGGAGGCGCCGGTCCAGCGGCCGCTGCGGCTGCTGCGCGGGAGGCTGGAGGACCTCCTCGGCGACCCGGCACTCGGCGCCGCGCAGACGGCATACTGCCAGGTCACCCTCACCGACGCCGTCCGGCCGCTGGGAGCGATGGACCGGCTCAAGCGGCGATTCCCCCACACGCTCGTCCTGCAGTTCGAGCCGGAGGGCGCTGTCGTCCCGCTCAGCACGTATGCCGCGCGGCTGGGCACCCGCCACGACGACTTCGACGTGTGCTGTGACTTCCTCGCCCACGTGCGTGGTGGGCACGGGGCGTCCCTCGACGAACAGTCCCTCCTGCGCACGGCCCTGGACGCCTCCCGCGTCGAGCGCGCCCGCCGGGCCGACGAGCTCGGCGCGATGCTGCCCGGCCTAGCGGACCTCGACCGCCTCGGGCAGGACGCAGAGGGCGCGGCATGAGGCTGCACCACCTGCGGGTCACGGCGTTCGGCCCGTTCGCCGACACCGTCGAGGTCGACTTCGACGCCGTGGGCCTCGCGGGGCTCTTCCTCATCCAGGGACCCACCGGGGCGGGCAAGACGAGCCTGCTCGATGCCATCTGCTTCGCCCTGTATGCCGGGGTGCCGGGCGCCCGCCCGGGTGGCCGCGCGCTGCGCAGCGACCACGCCGCCCGCGACGTCGTCCCCGCGGTCACGGTCGACTTCACGACCGGGACCCGGCGCTTCCGGGTGACCCGCTCGCCGGAGTTCATGCGGCCCAAGAAGCGCGGTGACGGCGAGACCCGCACCCAGGCGACGGTGGTGCTCGAGGAGCAGCTCGGCGGCCGGTGGGTCCCCCGGAGCACCCGCGCGGACGAGGTGGGCGAGATCATCACCGAGGTGCTCGGCATGGGTCTCGAGCAGTTCAGCAAGGTCGTCCTACTGCCCCAGGGCGAGTTTGCCGCGTTCCTGCGCGCCACCGCCGACGAGCGGCGAGCCCTGCTCGAGCGGCTGTTCGACATCTCCACCTACGCGGGCGTCGAGGCGTGGCTCGTCGAGCAGCGACGCGTTCGGGCTGCCGAGGTCGCCGAGTCGCGCGCCCTCCTCACCACCGACCTGGCCCGGCTCGAGGACGTCCTCGCCGAGGTGGCCCCGGCCGCGCTCGGGGCGGTGCCGGAGTGGGCGGAGGTCGGACTGGAGGCCCTGCCGGACGCCCTGGAGGGGGTGGGGGTCCGTCTCAGCACCCAGGCCACCGAGGCGCTCGCCGCCCTCGACGTCGCGGAGGCGGCCCGGGGCGCCGCGGAGCAGGCCCGTAGAGCAGCAGAGGCGACCGCCGAGCGGCAGAGACGCGCGGCCGCGGCCCGCGCCGACCTGACCCGACTCGAGAAGGACGCGAAAGCCCATGGGCAGCAGGCCGCCCGGCTTGACGCAGCCATCGGCGCGGAGGCGGTGTCCGGAGACCTCAGGGCGCTGGCGCGGGTCTGCGAGCGCGGAGACACGGTGGCCGCCGAGCTGGCGACGGCCCGGACCCGGTTGGCGGCCTTCGGGATCTCGGACTGGGACGTGGCCGCGGTCCAGGGCTGGGTCAGGTCACTGACGGAGCACGGTTTGCAGCTGGACGAGGCCGCTCGGGCGGCGCGCAGCCTGACCCAGGCGCGAGGGCGATCGGCAGGGGTGGCTGGCCAGGTGACGGCCACGCACTCGTTGCTCGACCGTCAGCTCGCCCAGCGACCGAGCTCGCAGGACCGGTTGACGGTAGCCGGTGCGGCACTCGTGCGGGCCCAGGCGGCCCAGAGCGACGTCGAGGTGGCCGAGCGGGAGGTGACCCGGCTCCGGGAGCTGCTGCGGCTGTGGTCCGAGCTCGAGCACGCGACGGCTGAGGCGGAGCGGATCGCCGACCTCGTCCGGGCGGCAAGAGACCGGGAACAGGACGCGCGCGAGAGCTACCAACGGCTGCAGCAGGCCCGGCTGGAAGGCATGGCCGGCGAGCTGGCCCGCACCCTGGTCGACGGGCAGGCGTGTGCGGTCTGTGGGTCGCTCGACCACCCTCTTCCGGCATCAGGCGGCGAGGTCGTCACGGTCGAGAGTCTGAGCGCGGGTGAGGAGCACTGGCAGGAGCTGCAAGCCGTGACTCTGGCGCAGCTGCAGGCTCTGAGGTCGCAGGAGCAGGTGGTCGAGACGCGGACCGCCGACCTGGCCCGTGCCGCCGCTGCTGACGTTGCACCCTCCAAGTTCACCGAATCCGACTCGGTCGCAAACCCCGACTCGGTCGCAGACCCCGACTCGGCCCTGGACTCCAGAGCCTGCTCCGGCGCCCGCGGCCGGTCCGATGCAGCCGGACCGGCGACGGATGGCCGACCAAGCACGCGCCCGTCGCTCGACGGCGTTCAGCTGGCTGATGAGCTCGCTCGGACCGTCGCCCGCCGCGCCGAGGCACAGGGCCACGCGGCCCGGCTGACCGCAGCCACCGCGGAAGCCCGGCTCGCCGCGCGCGAGCACGAGCGGATCGAGGCCGAGGCGGGCGCGCTCACTCTGCAGGTCACTGCGCTCGAGGCGACCCTCGAGGAGTGCACCGTGCGGGAGGGCGAACTGGGCAAGGAGGTCAGCGAGCTGATGGCCGACCACAGGGCGAGCTGCCCGTGTGCCTCCGCTCCTGGCGTCCTCGGCGCCGACCCCTCGTCGCTCGCCCAGACCCAGTCCCAGCATGCTGGGGTGCTCGAGGACGCGCAGCGGGTGCTCCGCCTGCTGACGACCCGGGCCGAGCTGGCCGAGGAGGTCGTCCTGAGTGAGAACGCGGCGCGAAAAGCGTTGTCCGCCAATGGTTTCGTCACCGCTGAGGCGGCGGCCTCGGCAGCACTCGCGCCGGAGGTCGTGCGCGAGCTGCGCCGGTCGGTCAAGTCGGTGGACGACCGACGCGCTGCTGCGGCCGCGACCCTGACCGACGAGCTCGTCGTGGCGGCGATGGCGGAGCAACCCGTCGACATCAACGTGTTCGACGAGGCAGCCGGGAAGGCTCGCTCCGGGCTGAGGGGCGCCCAGCAGGCCCAGACCCGCGCCGAGACGTCGGCCCGGGCCTTCGGTCAGCTCGGTCTGCTTCTGGTCGAGCGAGTCCGGTCCCTCGGGCCCGCTGTCGCCGCAGCCGGCCAGCTCGCGGAGCTGGCCGACACCGTCGCGGGCCTCGGCGGCAACAACTCGCTGCGGATGCGGCTGTCGTCGTTCGTCCTCGCCGCACGTCTGGAGAAGGTTGCCGTGCTGGCCAACGAGCGGCTGGCCGTCATGGGCGAGGGTCGCTACCAGCTCCAGCACTCCGACTCCCTGGCCAGCGGCGGCCGACGCAGCGGCCTTGGCCTCGTGGTCCACGACCTGTGGACCGGACAGGTCCGCGACACGTCCTCCCTCTCCGGAGGTGAGTCGTTCATGGCGTCCCTGGCGCTGGCCCTGGGCCTGGCCGACGCGGTCCGCGAGGAGGCGGGCGGGTTCGACCTGCAGACCCTGTTCATCGACGAGGGCTTCGGCACCCTCGACGACGAGAGCCTCGAGCAGGTCCTCTCCGTCCTCGACGGCCTGCGCGACGGAGGCAGGGCGGTGGGTGTGGTGAGCCACGTCAGTGACCTGCGAACCCGGATCCCCGTGCAGATCTGCGTCTCCAAACGCGCCACCGGCTCATGCGTCCGCCTCCTCGGCATCGACTCCCCCGCCGCCTAGCGCGTCCGCCCCACCGCCGGCCGGTCGAGCGGGTGTAGTGGTTCTCGGCCGACGCCCATAGCGTCCGACTCCCGCAGCCCCCAGGCGCGTGCGACCCCTCAGGGTGGGAGCACTCCGCGCGGACGACCTCGGCGGCTCAGTCCTCGAATGCCTCCGGCGGTGGGCAGGAGCAGACGAGGTTGCGGTCCCCGAACGCGCCGTCGATACGGCGCACCGGCGGCCAGTACTTGTCCGGAGCCGAGACGCCGACCGGAAACGCCGCAGCGACCCGGTCGTAAGGGTGGTCCCACTCGCCGGCGATGGCCAGGGCCGTGTGCGGCGCCTGGCGCAGCATCGAGTCGGCCACCGGCACGTCGCCTGCCGCAACCGCCTCGATCTCGCCGCGGATGGCGACCATCGCGTCACAGAACCGGTCGATCTCTGCCTTGTCCTCGCTCTCGGTCGGCTCGACCATGAGCGTGCCGGCCACCGGGAAGGACATCGTCGGGGCGTGGAAGCCGTAGTCGACCAGCCGCTTGGCGATGTCGTCGACGGTGACGCCGGTCCGCCGGGTGATCTCACGGACGTCGAGGATGCACTCATGGGCGACGACGCCCTCGTGCCCTGAGTACAGCACCGGGTAGTGCTCGCGCAGCCGGGCCGCGACGTAGTTCGCGTTGAGCACCGCGACCTCCGTCGCCCGGGTCAGGCCCGCCCCGCCCATGAGGCGCACGTAGGCCCAGGAGATCGGCAGGATGCCGGCCGAGCCGTAGGGTGCGGCGGCGACTGGGCCGATGCCCGTCCCGGGCCCCGCCTCCGGAGCGAGCGGGTGGTTGGGCAGGTAGGGCGCAAGGTGCGAGCGGACGCCGACCGGGCCGACCCCCGGCCCTCCCCCACCGTGCGGGATGCAGAAGGTCTTGTGCAGGTTGAGGTGCGAGACGTCCGCGCCGAACTTGCCCGGCTGGGCGAGCCCGACGAGCGCGTTGAGGTTGGCGCCGTCGACGTAGACCTGGCCACCCGCATCGTGGACGAGGGCGCACAGCTCGCCGATCGTGTCCTCGTAGACGCCGTGGGTCGAGGGGTAGGTGACCATGATGGCGGCGAGCTCGTCGGCGTGCTTCTCGACCTTGGCGCGCAGGTCGTCCATGTCGATGTTGCCGCTCGCGGCGTCCGTCCCGACGACGACGACCTTGAGGCCGGCCATGACGGCGGAGGCGGCGTTGGTGCCGTGCGCACTGGCCGGGATGAGGCAGACCCGCCGGTTGTTGTCTCCGTTGGCCTCGTGGAACGCGTGGATGGCCAGCAGGCCGGCGAGCTCGCCCTGGCTGCCGGCGTTGGGCTGCAGGGAGACGGCGTCGTAGCCGGTGATCTCGCACAGCCACGCCGAAAGGTCGGCGACGAGCTCGCGGATGCCCTCGGTCTGGTTCGCCGGGGCGAACGGGTGCAGGTCGGAGAACTCGGGCCAGGTGACGGCCACCATCTCCGTCGTCGCGTTCAGCTTCATCGTGCAGGAGCCGAGCGGGATCATCCCGCGGTCCAGCGCGAAGTCGCGGTCGGCCAGCCGGCGCAGGTAGCGCAGCATGGCGGTCTCGCTTCGGTGCGAGTGGAAGACCGGATGGGTGAGGTAGTCCGAGGTGCGGGTCAGCGCGCTGCCCCACGCGGGCGCTCCCGCGGCCGGCTCCGGGGCCGGACCGGTCACGCCGAAGGCGCCCCAAACGGACGCGATGTCGTCGCCCGTCGTCGTCTCGTCGACGCTGAGCGAGACCGTGTCGTCGTCGACGCGGTAGAGGTTGACCCCGCGCGCGGCGGCCTCGCGGACGATGGACTCGGCCTGGCCCGGCACCCGGACCGTCAGGGTGTCGAAGTAGACCTTGCTCACCACGTCGACGCCGCCCACGCGCAGCCCGTCGGCGAGGGTCCGCGCGTAGCCGTGGGCGCGCCGCGCGATGGCGGCGAGGCCGTCGGGCCCGTGCCATACGGCATACATGCTTGCCATGACGGCGAGCAGGACCTGCGCCGTGCAGATGTTGGAGGTCGCCTTCTCGCGGCGGATGTGCTGCTCGCGAGTCTGCAGGGCGAGCCGGTATGCCGGGTGGCCGGCGCTGTCGACCGACACGCCGACGAGGCGGCCGGGCATCGAGCGTTCCAGGCCCGTGCGGACCGACATGTAGCCCGCGTGCGGGCCGCCGAAGCCCATCGGGACCCCGAACCGCTGGGTCGAGCCCACGGCGATGTCGGCGCCCCACTCCGCAGGCGAGGTGACCAGGGCCAGGGCGAGCAGGTCGGCGGCAGCGGTCACCAGGGCGCCGTGCTCGTGGGCCGCGTCGGCCAGGGCGCCGGCGTCCCGGATCTCGCCGTCGGCCCCGGGGTACTGGACGAGGACGCCGAAGACGTCCCGGTCACCGGCGGCAGAGCGCAGTGCCTCGACGGAGTCGATGCCGTCCAGGTCGGCCACGACGAGGTCGAGCCCGAGGGGCGTCGCCCGGGTCTGCATCACGGCGATGGTCTGCGGGAAGGCATGCCGGTCGACGAGGACCACGGCGTCGGCAGGCGAGCGCGTCGAGCGGCGCATCAGCGTCATCGCCTCTGCTGCAGCGGTGCTCTCGTCGAGCAGCGAGGCCCCGGCGATCGGCAGGCCGGTCAGGTCGCTGACGACGGTCTGGAAGTTCAGCAGCGCCTCGAGACGTCCCTGGGAGATCTCCGGCTGGTACGGCGTGTATGCGGTGTACCAGGCCGGGTTCTCGAAGACGTTGCGCTGCACCACCGGCGGCACGACCGTGCCGTAGTAGCCGAGCCCGATCATCGAGCGGAGCACGGTGTTGCGGCTGGCCAGGGCGCGCAGCTCGGCGACGACGGCCCTCTCGGACGGGGCCGCCTCGAGCCGCAGGGCCCGCTCGGCGCGGATGCTGCCCGGGACCGCGACGTCGACGAGGGCGTCCAGCGAGGGCTGACCGACGACCTCGAGCATCTGGGCGACGTCACTGGGCGTCGGGCCGATGTGCCGGGAGACGAAGGGGGCGAAGCCGGAGTTGACCGACTCGTTGGCGGCGATGTCGCCGGCCAGCTCGGCCGGGGCGTCGGCTGCCGGAGGCACCGCGGTGAGGTGCGCGGTGGATGGGCTCGTGTCGGTGGTCATGCTGGCTCCTCGGGGTCGCGGTCGCGGAAGCGGTCCCCCTCTGTCGACCACCGCAGGACGGCGCTCCAGAGTTGCCTCACCCACATGGTCCTGGCGCCTGAGAGGTTCCGGGGTGTTGCCCCTTCGGCGCCCCGGCAGACGGCCTGGCGGGTCGTCCCGGGGGCTCTCCCACACGGGTTTGTGCAGCGACCCGAATCTATCAGCCGCGAGCAGGAGGTCATTGCTTCGACGTACGGGCGACCGTGACGGGGCGGTCTCGTTCGTCGCGATGGCGGCCGGCTCGCCAAGGACGCGGGCCGCAGCCCTAGACCGGGTCAGCGGGCGACGGGCAGGTCGTCAGGACGTCTTGAGCAGGCGCCGGGCGCTGAGCTCGTCGTCGGCATGCGCCGCCGGTGCCTCGTCCTTGGGGCGCTCACTGGGCAGGTCGGCAAGGGTGCCCTCGATCTCGCGCCAGACCCGGCCGACGGCGATGCCGAACACTCCCTGGCCGCCCTGCACGAGGTCGATCACCTCGTCGGCGGAGGTGCACTCGTAGACCGAGGCCCCGTCGCTCATCAGGGTGATCTGGGCCAGGTCGTCGACGCCGCGGTCCCGCAGGTGCTGGATGGCGACCCGGATCTGCTGGAGGGAGACCCCGGTGACGAGCAGGCGCTTGACGACCTTGAGGACGAGGATGTCCCGGAACCCGTAGAGACGCTGGGTGCCCGACCCGGTCGCGGTGCGGACGGAGGGCTCCACGAGGCCGGTGCGGGCCCAGTAGTCCAGCTGGCGGTAGGTGATGCCGGCAGCCTTGCAGGCGGTCGGCCCCCGGTATCCGGTGTCCTCCCGGAGCTGGGGCAGGTCGTCGTCGAAGAGCAGTCCCTGCGCCGCGACGGGCACGTGCGGCGTTCCCTGCTTCACGTCTCCCGTGGACAGCACGGCGACCTCCTGATGACCTGCCTGTAACTACATGTGGGTGGTTCCGGGTCAGTCTGACGGTACGTCTCCACCGGCCAACCGTCAACGACCACTGGACCCTCGATCCCCGGCGTGTCGTGACCGCCAGAGCAGGCTCAACCTTTAGTTCAGCGTTAGCTTTCCTGCCCGGGAGTCTCGCCCGGACCCGCCTGCGGCCCCTCGAAGTCCTCGGCCGAGACCTGGTCAAGGAACTCGCGGAACCGCTCGACCTCGTCGTCCTCGTCGGGGGTCAGCGCCACCCCGGCCTCGTCGAGGACGGCCTCGGCGACCATGATCTCGGTGGACATCCGCAGAGCGAGCGCAATGGCGTCGGACGGCCTGGCGCTGATCTCGCGGTCGTCGTCGAAGACCAGGGACGCGTAGAAGACCTTGTCCTTGAGCTCGACGATCCGGATCTCGGTGACCTTATGCCCGAGGCCGTCGATGACGTCCTTGAGCAGGTCGTGGGTCAGCGGTCGCGGCGGCACCACTCCCTGCTGGGCGTAGGCGATGGCCGTGGCCTCGGCCGCGCCGATCCAGATCGGCAGATAGCGGTCGCCGTCCCGCTCCCGGAGCAGGACGATCGGCTGGTTCGTGGGCATCTCGACCCGCACCCCGAGGACATCGACCGGTTTCACAAGCCCCACGTTACCCCCGGCCCGGCGCCGGTGCACCGCACGGTCCGGCGGCCCGGTCAGTGCGACAGGCCGGTCCGGACGAGGGCCGTGTGCAGGGCGATGCACTGACGCAGGACCTCGGCGGTCGGGTCGGCGGAGCCGCGCCTGGCGGAAGGGCCTCGCGAGGGTCGGACGATCTGCTGGACGAGCCCGATCTCGCGGTCGGCCGCCGTGCGGAAGGGCCTGAGGTGGCGCGGCTCGACGCCGTAGCCGGCGAGCGCCCCCGCGGCCCGGGCCACCGTGAGCGCATCCCCGTCGAAGTGCCCGTCGCTGTCGGCCCGCAGCAGCCCGAACGTATTCAGGGCATCGAACGTCGCGGCGTCGAGCTCGGCGGCCTCGCGCAGCTCCCGGGCGGTGAGCCGCAGGCTGGACGGCGTGAGCAGCTCCTTGACTGTTGGCAGGTCGGGGTCGTCGAGGTGCCGGGGGGGCCGAGGTCGGGCGTTCGCCTCTTGCTCCGGACCGGTCGGAGGGGTCAGCCCGCGGTCGATGGCGTCGAGCGCCTCGCGGATCACCTTGAGCGGCCAGAACCGGTCGCGCTGGGCGGTGAGGATGTAGCGCAGCCGCTCGACGTCCTCGCCGGAGAAGGTCCGGTAGCCCGACGCCGTCCGCTGCGGCGTGACCAGGCCCTCGGCCTCGAGAAAGCGGATCTTGGAGATGCTGACGTCCGGGAAGTCGTCCTGGAGGTCGGCCAGGACGCGGCCGATCGACAGCGCGCCGCTCTTGCGCGGAGTCACGCTCAGCGGGTGCCGGCGTAGTAGACGAGGCGGAACTTGCCGATCTGGACCTCGTCACCGGTGCGGAGCACGGCGTGCTCGACGATGTCGCGGTTGACGTAGGTGCCGTTGAGCGACCCGACGTCCTTCACGGCATACCCGTCGCCGTCCCGGACGAAGAGCGCGTGCTTGCGCGAGACCGTGACGTCGTCGAGGAAGATGTCGCGGTCGGGGTGACGGCCCGAGCTGACCTCGGCGTCGTCGAGGAGGAAGCGCGCGCCCGTGTTGGGGCCGCGCAGCACGACGAGCAGCGCCGTGCCGGGCCGCAGGGCCGCGATGGTGGCGTGGTCCTCGGCGGACAGGCCGCGGCCCTCGAGATCGGTCTTCTCGTGCTCGCCGACCCCCTGGAACCGCATCGTCGTCGGCTCACCCGAGCGGTTCTCGACCGGCTCGGCGGGCGGGGCCAGGCGGTCGTCGCCGTCGTCGGGCTGCGAACCCGGGTCCTGCTTGTCGTCCGACATGAGGCGAATCTCCTTCGTGGTACCGGTGTGTCAACCCTAGATCAACGCTGAGACAGCCCGGAAGGGAGCGTGACGAACCTGTTGGGCAATCTGGTGAGGTGGAGCGTCAGGACAGGGTGGCGCGGTAGGCGTCCGCGTCCATGAGGTCGTCCAGCGCGCCGCTCTCGCTCGGGCGCAGCTCATACATCCAGCCGTCCGTGTAGGGCGCCGAGTTGACCAGCTCGGGGGCCGAGTCGAGGCTCGCGTTCACGGCCGTGACCTCTCCGGGCATGGGGGCGAAGACGTCGCTGACGGACTTGGTGGACTCCACCTCGCCGCAGGCCTCCCCCGGTGAGACGGTGTCCCCCACGGCGGGCAGGGAGACGTAGACGACGTCGCCGAGGGCGTCCTGGGCGAAGGACGTGATCCCGACCCGGACGGCGCCGTCCTCCACCTCCTGCACCCACTCGTGGTCGGAGGTGTAGCGCAGGTCCTCGGGGTAGTCCAGCTCGCTCATGTCGCTCCTTGACAGGGGGTGCGTAGCACTATTTCGTCGGGGTGGCCGCGTCGGGTACGGGCTGAGCGTAACGAGGCGTGCGCGGCGTCTGCAACGCGTCGACGCGCACGGTGTCGAGCTGCTCCACGGAGGCGGTCGCGCCAGATCGGCGCACCGTCTCGACGATCCCGCCCGGGATGCTCATCGCCGAGGCCATGGTCGCCTTGTCCCCGATCGCCGAGATGACGAACGGGCGAGGGAGCCGTTGCCCGTCGACCTGCACCTCGGACCCGGCCCCGCTGAACCACGACCCGGCGACGACCCGGGTCCCGCCGTACTGGACGACCTCGGCGCCGGCGTCGCGCAGCTCCTGCAGGACGTCGAGCAGCATCGGGGCGGTGATCTTGGAGCCGAGGTCGGTGATGGTGACCCGGATCCCTTGCCCCTGCGCGGGAGCGGTCCCCCCAAGGAGGCGCAGGGTGTCGAGGCGGCGCTTGGCCTGCTCGAGGGCCGCCTGGCTGCTGGTGGCGCCGCTAGCCAGCTCGTCGCGCTGGCCCTGAAGCTCGCGGACCTGCTGGTCGAGCCGTGACGAGCGCTGGCTGACGTCGTCGAGCACCCGCACGAGGTCGTCCTGGCGCAGCGACTCGAGTCCTGCGTCCTGCGTCTGCTGGACCTGGGTGGCGATGGCGAACCCCAGGGCGAGTGCCAGGCCGGCGCCGAGGGCCTGCGCCTTGGTCCGCCGCGGCGCGGACATCCGGGCCAGGCGACGCCACGACGACGGTGGGTCGGGCTTGAAACTCATGGGGTGCTCACTCTGCGCTCAGGCCCGGAAGAGGTGACGGCGGATCGAGGCGACGTTGGAGAAGATCCGCACCCCGAGGACGACGACGACCCCGGTCGAGAGCTGGGTGCCCACCCCGAGCTGGTCACCGAGGAAGACGATGAAGGCCGCCACGACGACGTTGGACAGGAACGAGACGACGAAGACCTTGTCGTCGAAGATCCCGTCAAGGACCGCGCGGACCCCGCCGAACACGGCGTCGAGGCCGGCGATAACCGCGATCGGCAGGTAGGGCTGCAGCCCCAGCGGCACCGCCGGGTGCAGGAGGAGCCCGGCGACGATGCCCGCCAGCAGTCCGAGGGCAGGGATCACGGTGTCGTCTCCGAGGTCGGTGAAGGGGCGGTCGGCGCGGTGGCCGAGGAAGAGGGCGTCGACGGGCCGCCCGGTGACCCGGTGGGCGACGACGAGGGTATGCCGGATGGCACCGGCCGCGCGAACGTGAGGTCGAGCGCCGGGCTGCGCGGCACCGCAACCCGATCGGCGACCTTGGTGTCCGAGGGGATCTTGAAGGTGTCCCCCAGGCTCTTGAGGTAGCTGCCCGCCGAGGTCGCCGCGAACCGCGACTGCATGGCCTGCCCTTCCCCGACCACGGTGATGACGTAGGGCGGCGTCAGCGGACGGTAGTCGACGAGGATGGCCTCACCGGCGAACCGGATCGCCGCGCGCGCCGTGAGCCGCTGGCCGTTGACTGACATCGCCTCCGCGCCCGACTGCCACAACCCGTTCGCGATGACCTGCAGGTCAAGGGACGTGACGCGGCCCTGCGCGAACCCGCCGCTGGCGCGGGGGTCGACGCCGCTGTCGGAGTGGGTCCCCGGGGCGTCGTCGACCGTCAGGACCAGGCCCGGCCCGGCCGCCGCGACCTCGCCCGTGAGCAGCCCCAGCCTGGCCAGCTCCTCGGTCAGGGCGGACTGCTGGCTGCCGAGGGCAGCTCGCTGGAAGGCGCTGATCTGGGCGCGGAACGCGCTGACCTGCCCGGCCTGGGCGTCCCCGTGCTCCTGGTAGCCCTGGATCTGCCCGATGAGCAGCGCCTTGTCGCGCGACGCCGTCGTGCCGGCCGGGCGCAGCACCAGTGCAGCGACGACGAAGAGGAAGCCGAGGCCGGTCGCCGCGATCACGACCAGCGGGCTTCGGGTGCCCCGGCCGGGCGGCAGCCCTGCGGCCCGGCGTCGCTCCGCCGCCGCCGCGTAGCTCGGGTCCAGCGGTCGCTCCATCAGCTTGGTGAGCAGGCTCATCGAGGCGTCCGGCCGGCGCGGCGGTCGCTGCTGATCGGGAGGGCTCACGGCAGCCACCTCAGCCCGGGTCGCCCGAGGGCGACCGGTCGCTCGAGCGGCTGCTCGGTTGGTCGCTCCCCTGACCGGGTCCCCCACCGGTCCCCTGACCGCTCGAGCGACCGAGGAGCAACCAGGCCGCCTGCACGGCATACAGGCCGGCGGCCATCCAGTAGAGGACGATGCCCCACCAGGCGAAGGCCCACCCGAGCGGGCGGGCGATGTCGCCGACGGTCCCCTCGACCTGCGAGAGGAGCAGGAAGGGGAAGGCGTAGAGCAGGTTGAAGGTGGCGGCCTTGCCGACGAAGTGGACCGGCAGCCCGGTCTGGCCGATCCGCTTGAGCAGGATGATCAGCACGCCCATGAAGAGGTCGCGGGACAGGAGCAGGGCCACGAGCCAGACCGGCAGGACCTCGCGCCAGGCCAGCGCGAGGAGCGTGGTGAGGATGTAGAGGCGGTCTGCGATCGGGTCGAGGAGCTGGCCGACCCGTGACTCGAGGTGGTAGTGGCGGGCGATCTTGCCGTCGAGGTAGTCCGAGATGCCCGAGGCCGTGAGGACGACGAACGCCCAGCCGATCTGGTCCTCGACGAGGAGCCAGATGAACAGCGGCACTCCCAGCAGCCGGAGCATGGAGAGGACGTTGGGCAGGGTGAGCACCCGGTTGCTCACCTGCACCTGCGTGCTCTCCTTGGCCACGGGGGAAGCGTAACGGGGATGCCGGACGGCATACTCGGCTCATGAGGTTTCGCGCCGAGCTGGAGAGCCACGGGCGCACCGCCACGGGGGTGCAGGTGCCTGCGGAGGTCGTCAGGGCGCTGGGCGCCGGCGGGCGGCCGCCGGTGGCGGTGACAATCAACGGCTACACCTGGCGCACGAGCATCGCCTCGATGGATGGCCGGTTCATGCTCGGCGTCAGCGCGCAGGCGCGAGCCGGTGCCGGCGTCACGGCGGGCGACCTGCTCGACGTCGTGGTGGAGCACGACGCCGCGCCGCGCGCCGTCGAGGTCCCGGAGGACCTGGCGGCGGCGCTCGCGGAGGCGCCGGACGCGCGGGCCCGGTTCCAGGAGCTGTCCTACAGCCACCAGCGGCGCTACGTCGAGGCCGTGCTGGCCGCCAAGCGGCCGGAGACCCGGCTCAACCGGGTCGCCCGGACGGTGGAGAAGCTGCGCAATGACATCGCCGAACGGGCGAACCGGGCCTGAGGTCAAGAGGATGAGCGCTCTGCGCTGCGTCATCGCTATCGTGTGGCGACGCGCCAACCGCGCTGGATGACGGCGTGCGCTGCCGGCAGATCTGCACACCGGACTGGGCCTTCCGCGCACCACCCCGGACCGCTAGGAGGTCGACCCCGTTGCTCCCGACCACGGATGTCACGCAGCACGCTGGCGCGACGCTGGCGACCGTCACCGGCGACGTCGACGCGTTCACTGTCGAGCACGTGTCCTCCGTCCTGGACGAGCTGCAGCTCGACCCGGACACAGTCGTGATCCTGGACCTGCGACCGGTGACGGGGACCGCTCGGGCTCGACCGGGCCCACGACCGGGACGGGCCAGGAGGACGCGAGCCGGGTGGTGGCGCTGGCGCGGCTGACCGCCGCGCTGGGAGTCGCCGCGAGCGTGCAGGACGTCGCCGCCATCCTCACGATGCGCGCCGCGCAGGTCCTCGAGGCGGACGCGGCAATGCTGGCCCTGCGGGAGGGGGCGACCCACCTGCGCACCATCGCCGCGCAGGGGCTGAGCGACGAGCAGCGCAGCCGGTTGGACACTTTCGAGGTGGCCGGCCCCGGGCTGTTCAGCGAGGCTGTCCGCACCGGTGTCATGGTCACGGTGCACGGTCGGGCCGAGGTTGTTGCCCGGTACCCCCACCTCGACAACGGGAGCGAGTTCTCCTCTGTGGTCCTGCCGCTGCTCACCGGTCCTGGGGACGCTCTCGGGGCGGTCGGGTTCCGGTTCGACGGGCGCGTGGCCCCTCTCAACACGGATGAGCTGTCCGTGCTGCAGGTCGTTGCTGACATGTGCGCGCAGACACTGGCGCGGCTTCGCGCGCAGGCCGACAGCGCTGACCGGGCGGCCCGGCTGCGTTTCCTCGCCGACGCGTCGCAGGTGCTCGCCACGTCGCTGGACTACCGGCATACCCTCTCGCAGGTGGCCGCGTTGGCCGTCCCGACGCACGCCGACTGGTGCGCGGTCGACATCGTCGAGGACGGGGTGCTGCGGACCCTGGCCGTCGCCCACGCCGACCCGGAGAAGGTGGCACTGGCCCATGAGCTGCAGGCCCGCTGGCCGGCTGACCCCGCCGCGCCGGGCGGCGCGGCGCAGGTGGCCCGGACCGGGGAGAGCCTGCTGATCGAGGAGGTCACCGACGAGATGCTCGTGGTGGCCGCACGGGACCCGGACCACCTGCGGGCCGCGCGCGAGCTCGGGCTGCGCAGCGCGATCCTCGTCCCGCTGATGGCGCACGAGCAGGTGCTCGGGGTCTTGACGTTCGTCGCAGTCGAGTCCGGACGCCGCTACAGCGAGACGGACGTCCCCTTCGCCGAGGACCTGGGTCGCCGCGCGGCGCTGGCCATCGACAACGCGGACCTCTTCTCACAGACCGAGAAGGTCGCGGCCGAGCTGCAGGCGAGCCTGCTGCCCCAGGAGCTGCCCTGCCTGCCGGGGTGGCGTGTCGGGGCGGTGTACCGCCAGTAGGGGCGCACCGACGTCGGCGGCGACTTCTACGACGTCGTGCGGGTCGCGGGCGGGCGCGTCGCCGTCGTCATCGGCGACGTCATGGGCCGCGGGGTGGACGCCGCGGTGGCCGGGTCGCGCATGCGGGCTGCCGTGCGGGTCCTCATCGCGCAGGACCCGAGGCCGGGCGCTTTGGCGCAAGGGATGGACCGGCTGATGGTCGCGGAGGCCCTGACCCCACTGGCCACCGCCGCCTACCTGCTCTTCGACCCGGCCGCGGACGAGGTCGAGCTCGTCGTGGCCGGACACCTGCCACCCTGCTGCTCGACGCGGACGGCACGGCGCGCTACGTCACCGAGGCCGGCTCGCCCGTGCTTGGCGTGGGGACCGTTCCCCGGCCGAGCGCCAGGGTGACGTTCGCGGTCGGGGACACGATGCTGCTCTACACCGACGGCCTGGCCGAGCGGCGCGGCGAGGGCATTGACGACGGCCTGGCCCGGCTCAAGACGTCTGCGGCGGAGCTGACCGACGATCGGGCGGGTGACGCTGGCGGTTCGGGCCGGGACGCGTTGACCGCGCGTCTGACGGCGCTCGTCGACCACGTCGCCGACCCCGAGCGACACGACGACATCGCCGCCGTTGTCCTCCAACGCACCGCCTGACCGACTGCAAACATCCAGGAGCCGCGCATCCTGATGGGTCGTCTGCGGCCGAGGTGGACCGGTAGCTGTCAGGGCTCACGAGTCAGGTTTTTCCCGGCGGCCGGGCTGGTTTCTGCACCATGCTGCCCCACCCGGACGTGGACGTGGACGTGGTGGACCCTGCTCGCCCGTTTGGCACGGCGGCGGGCGCACGACCGGGTCGGTTCACGGGCTGGGTCTCGATCTGCCCCTGACTCGACTCCGAGTCGAGCGACTTGACTCGGTGTGTACGGGGCGTCAGGTCGCTCGACGCGGAGTCGAGTCGGGCGCCAGACCGGTATGCCGGGTGGCTTCACTGCTCGAGGCAGGCCAGGTCGAGCCCCCGCGAGAACCTCCGCGTCCGCGACGAGCTACGTGCCGACGCCGATGCCCGTGAAGTCGAAGACCACCCACGGGGAGCGCCTCCCCCGGCCCAGACAACGCCGGGGACCCTCTCGAGAGCGAGACGGCAGAAGGCTGTCCGAAGGGACTGCTTGGAGCGTCAATCTGCGGAGTCACAAGCCGGTTAGGAAGCCATGTTGGACTGCGACGGAAGACGGCGCTCGTTGGCGACGGAGAAGTGACGACATCAGCCTGTCCGAGCTGGCGGGCGAGGTGCTGACACCCAAGGACGGCGCCTTCGACGACGACGTGGCGGCCGCGGTCCGGAACTGGCGGTCGTCCGTCTCAGCCTGCGGCGTACGACCTCGCGAGCCGGGCGAACCCCTCGTCGAGCGCGACGTGCGGGCTCCAGCCGAGCGCCGCTCGGGTGCGGCGCTGGTCGAACCAGTGGGCGGTGGCGAGCTGCTCCGCGGTGAACCTCGTGAGCGGCGGCAGGTCCCGGCGCGAGGTCGCTGCCCACACCCCTTCGACCACGGCTCCGGCCGCCCACGCGAGGCCGTACGGCACATGGCGACCAGGCCGCGGCGCTCCCGCTGCGTCGCAGAGCCGCTCGAGGATCTCAAGCACCGGTCGGGGCTCGCCGTTGGACACGACGAGCGCCTCGCCGTGGACCGGGCCGCAGGCCGCCACCGCCGCCACGAAGGCCGAAGCAGCGTTCTCGACGTAGGTGGTGTCGATCAGCCCCGCCCCCGAGCCGATGACCGGCAGCCGCCCGGCCCTGGCGGCGGCGACGACGGGCGCGACGAGCTGAGTGTCCCCCGGCCCCCAGACCAGGTGCGGGCGCACGACCAGGACGGCCAGGGAAGGCGAGTCGGCCGCGAGCGCCTCGAGCTCGGCGACAGCCTTGGACCGGGAGTAGTGCCCGCGCGCCCGGGACGGGTCGGCCGGCTCGGCGCCGACGCCCATGAGGGGACGACCGCCGTGCGCCACCGACGGCGAGGAGACGTGGACCAGCCGTCGCACCCCGGCGGTCCGGCAGGCGGCGACCACGCGGCGGGTGCCGACGACGTTCGTCCGCTCGTATGCCGTCCAGGGGCCAGTGACGTCGACCTTCGCCGCGAGGTGGACGACCGCGTCCTGCCCGGTGGTCGCGGCGACGACGGTCCCCTCGTCCGCGATGTCGCCGAGGACCTCGCGGCAGGGCAGCCCCGACGGGCGGCGCTGCAGCACCGTCACCTCGTCGCCGGCGTCAAGCAGGGAGTGCACCGTCGCCCGGCCCAGCATGCTGGTGGCGCCGGTGACGAGCACCCTCATCGCGCTCGGCGTCCGGTCTGCTGACCCGGGCGGCCCCGGCCAGCACGGCCCTGCAGGACCTGGGTCGCCCAGCGCGCCAGGCGCTGGCGGTCGACCTTGGAGGCATGCCGGATGTCGAGCGGCAGCTCGGGTCGCACGAGCACCGCTGCCACCTCCACGCCGGCCGCGCGCCGGACGGCGTCCGCCAGGTCCGGGGAAGCGAGCGGCGACGACTGGCGCGACGGCGACGAGGGGACGACGACCAGCACGACGACCTGGCACCCCGGCGGCCCGACTCCGACGACCGCGGCGGCAGCGACTCGGTCCAGGCGCTCGACCCGTTGCTCCACCGGGACGGGGGTGACCACGCCGTCCGCCGTGGTGACGACGTGGAGCAGGCGACCTTCGACCCACAGCCGGCCCGCGTCGTCCAGGTGGCCCACGTCGCCCGTGCGGTGCCAGCCGCCATCCCGGGAGGTGGCCCGCTCGGTGGACCACAGCGCGTCGTACCGGTCCTTGACGTGGGCCGCGCGCACGACCACCTCCCCCGTGACGCCAGCCGTGCGGGCCAGCGTGCCGTCGGCCGCGCCCGTCGCCGAGACGGCGCTGACACACACCTCGACGCCCGGCAACGGCCGACCGACGCAGACGCCGTCGCCCGAGCCGGCCTGCTCGATCTCGCGGAGGCCGATGTCCGTGACGGGCAGCACCTCGGTCATGCCATACGGGGTGTGCGCCTCGGCCGCCGGCAGCACCGGGCCGAGAGCAAGCAGCAGGGACGCCGGCACCGGAGCGCCGGCGGAGACGAGCAGCCGCACCGTCCCCAGAGCCTCCCGGCTGGCGTCGGACAGGTCGTCGGCCGTCCGGGCCACGGTGCGCAGCGCCGCCGGCGAGGCGAAGACCACGGTCGCTTCGACGGCGGCAACGGCGTCGGCGAGGTCCGTGGCGGTCAGCGACCCGGGCTTCGTGACGTCGATGTCCGGGACTGCGGTGCTGATGCCCAGCGCGGGGCCGAGGAGGGCGAACGGCGCGAACGCGGCGACGAAGCGGTCCCGCTCGGTCAGCCGGTAGGTCGAGCGGAGCAGCTCGAGCTGCGCCTCCACCTGGCGGTGCCGGTAGACCACGCCCTTCGCCGGGCCGGTGGCCCCCGAGGTGAAGATGACGGTGCAGTCGTCCTCCTGTCCCGGCTCCGGAGGCAGCTGCGGCGCCGGGCCGGAGCTGCTCTGCCCTCGACGCGCCAGATCGGCGAGGCGAGCGGTGGCGCCGACCGCGCGCAGGACCAGGTCGCTGACCGGCCCCGCCGCGAACCGCGTGCCGGGAAGGCGCATCAGCACAGCTGCCGCGAGGCCCGGTCCGCTGCCGATGACGTGGTCGACGTTCGCGCTGCGCAGCGCCCGGCCCATGCCCGACAGGCCCAGCCCCTTATCGGCGAGCACGACCACGCCACCCGCCCGCCACACGGCATACACGGTGGCGGTGAGCTCGGCCGAGGGCGGGACGAGCAGCGCCACCCGGTGCCCGGGCCGAACCCCGGCTGCCGCCAGACCCACAGCGAGCTCCCGCACGCGCCATGCCAACGCCTGCCAGCTCACCCGCAGGCCGCCCACCTCGACGACCGCCGGGGAGGGGTCGTCAGCGCGCCGCTCCAAAGCCGACCACAGGGTATGCCGGGACGCTGGCTCCGGCGTAAGGCTCTCGGGTGTCGTCGTGCTCGACCGGCGCGGCGGCGTGCTCTTGTCCGCGACTGCCTCCGGGCCGAAGCACAGGTCGCCGACCCACCGGGCGACAGCCGCGGCATACTCCGGGGCGTCCTCGGGGAGCAGGTGTGAGGCGCCCTCATAGCGGTGCAGGTCGGCGTGGGGCATCCGCTGGAGGAGGTCGCGAAGGTAGCGCTGCCCGAAGACCGGGTCGCGCGGCCCCCAGAGCAGCAGCGCCGGGACGTCGAGCGAGCCCACACCTGCCGCGATGGCCTCGAGCGCCTGGCGGGACGGGTGGTCGGGGGCGAACGGGATGTCCGCCACGAAGTCCCCCACCGAGCGTCGGCGGGAGGCGGAGCCGTAGGGGGCGGCGAACGCGTCACGGATGCCGGCTGGCAGCGTCGGTCGCAAGAGCGCGGTCGTGGCGCGGACGAACGTCGGCGTGCGCACGCAGACGGCGTCGCGGAGCACCGGGAGGTTCGCCAGCCGGACGAGTGCCGGGCCGTGGTCCCCCGGCGGCTGGGCGATCGCCGTGTTGGCGAGGACCACCCCGCGCAGCTGTGTCCCGGCGGCCAGCGCCCAGCCGAGCGAGACCGCGCCGCCCCAGTCGTGGCCGACGGTGACGACCGGACCGTCGACGCCGAGCGCGTCCGTGAGCGCCCGCAGGTCGGCCACCCGGTCGGCGAGCCTCTTTGGGGCAGTGAGCCGCTCGGAGTAACCCATCCCGAGCTGGTCGGGCGCGATGACCCGCCACCCCGGGGCCGCGGCGGCGAGCAGGCCGCGCCAGAGGTAGGACCAGGTCGGGTTGCCGTGGACGCACAGCAGCGTCCCGACTGGATCGGGAGTGCCGTTGTCCAGGACGTGCCAGGTCCGAGGGACGCCGTCGGGGCCCTCGACGAGAACGAGCCGAGACCAGCCGGGGTCGAGTCCGGGCATCCCGGCAGGGGGCAGCGTGGCCGCGGGGGCCGTCACCAGACGATCTCGAGGCAGGACGCGTTCAGGCCCGAGCCGATGCCCATGAGCAGCACCCGGTCGCCGTCCTCCAGCGTGTCCGCCTGCGTCGCCAGGGTGAACGGCACCGACGCCGGACCGATGTTGCCCCGGGTGGGGAAGGTCCGGGGCACGAGGTCGGGGTCGATGCCCAGCCGCTCGCAGATGGCGTCGGTGTGGACCTGGGAGACCTGGTGGATGATGTAGCGGTCCATGCCCCCGGCCCAGTCGAACTCCTCCTCGGCGTCCGCCCAGAGGTCGACCGACAGCTGCACCCCCGCGTCGAGCAGGCCCTTGAGGTCAGTGGTCATCACGTCGTTGTTGCCGGTGCACAGCTCGTGGTGCTCGGTCCCGGCCCGGCTCACGGCGCCCACCAGCCGGTGTCCCTCGGGATGCCGGTCGGCCCGGCCGAGCACCATCGCCGCGGCACCCGACCCCAGGGTCAAGGTGGCGAACTGCGAGACGACGTCCCGGGCGGTCGTCTCCGGCCGGGACAGCTGGGCGATCGTGTTCTCCTGCACGGTGCGCGCGTCCTCGCCGTTGACGACGAGGGCGTAGTCGACCACTCCCCCGTCGATCATCGCCGCGGCGATCTGCATGCCGTTGACGAAGCCCAGGCAGGCGTTGGTCACATCGAAGTTCTGGCACGAGCGCGGCAGGCCGAGCGCGTGGTGGACCGCGACGGCAGTAGACGGCTCGAGGTAGCGACGGCTCACCGAGGTGTTGACCAGGAGCCCCACACGCGCCGGGTCGATCCCGCTCTCACTGAGCGCCTTGGCGCCCGCAGTGGCCGCCCCGTCGACGAACGTGACCCCCTCGGGCCACCAGCGCCGCTCCCGGATGCCGGCCAGCCGCTCGAGCAGACCCGGTCGAAGCCCCACCCGCTGGTACGTCTCGGCGAGGCGCTCGTCGAGCGTGGCAGAGGTGACGACCTCCGACGCGTCCAGGGCGCAGACGGTCAGTGCGGTGGTGTTGCTGAAGCGCTGAGTCGCGTTTCCGGTCATCTGGAGGTCCCGTCCACTCCTCGAAGGACGACCCGGGGGTACGCGCCCTGTGAGCCACTTCCTACCCTAAACGACGCCACGGTATGCCGGTGGCGCGGCCAGCTGTCCGGCATACCGATGCGGTCGAGTGGGCATGCTGGGGGCATGACATCGCTGGTGACCTGGTCGCAGCACGTGACGTCGTGGCGGCGCGAGGTCCACGAGCTGTATGCCGACGTCAGGGCTGAGCCGGATCCTGCTGCGGGACACGCCTGGTGGGTGCGCCGGCGCATCGAGCTGTTCGAGTGCCACCCCGCCTCGGCTCGGCAACCGGGTCAGCACCTCCGTCACGCACCGTACGACCCGGCATACCGCTTCCTCGTCGAACCCGAGCCGACCGAGCCGGAGGTCTGGCGCCCCGCCACCGGCACGGACGGCGAGGTCCCGTTCGAGCGGGCCGCCCGGCTGGAGGTCCCCGGGCTGGGCGGTCTGGACGTGTGGTGGCTGCGCTCCTACGGCAACGGGATGTTCGTGCCGCTGCGGGACGCCACCGCGGGTCGCACGACCTACGGCGCGGGCCGCTACCTCCTGGACACCGTCAAGGGCGCCGACCTGGGCCGCGAAGGCGACGCCCTGGTCGTGGATCTCAACTTCGCCTACAACCCCTCGTGCGCGTACGACCCGGACTGGGCCTGCCCGCTGGCGCCGCGGGGCAACCGTCTGGACGCGGAAGTGCCTGTCGGGGAGCTGAACCCGTGACCCCGCGGGCGGGCCGGAGCCGTGGAGGAGATCAGGCGACTCAGATGCCGAACGGATGACCGGCGGGTCCGCCAGGACGCAGAGCGGCTTTGTCCGAGTCATCCGGGCGGCCGAGCAGCAGGTGGGCCAACCGCGGCCCTCGGCCGGGTCCCGGCCTCGAGCTGAGCCATGGCTGAGCACGACGGCTACACGATCTAGGCGCTCACCCCTGACACCTGGGACGCCTTCGCGGACCTCGCCGAGCGCCACAATGGGGCTCTCCTGACTGATCTGTGGGTCATTCCCTGCCGGGGAGGGTTGGTCGGTGGCCGCCGAGGCTGAGGAGGGCGAGGGCGATGAGGGCCTGGGGGGACTTGAAGCCGAACGCCATTCTGGTGA
>JAABUK010004002.1_pt1 | contig 24446 bp, 9 predicted proteins | sample 5559141 | NCBI WGS metagenome assembly JAABUK01 (sample SAMN10711869, study PRJNA513367) | rock metagenome | isolation source: Antarctica rocks | place: Antarctica: Victoria Land, Pudding Butte nord | collected 2016-01-03 | reverse complement strand
GAAAAAAGATATTTAAGCTTATTAAAATATGACTAATCTATATAATAATATATCACTCTTCCGCAGATAATTAATTAGAGCGAGTAAATTAAGAGCTTAAGATAATACTCCGATTTTATATTAATATTATTTAGATTAATTAAAGAGAATTTCTGTCTATTATAAAATTCTACTTTAACAGCAGTTACTTATTTATTATTAATCAGACACTATTTCAGATTATTTATAAGTTCAGCTCGAGCACGTAATTAATTTTATTAACATCTGAGACGCCTGAATAGCTTATTTAGAAGAGAGAGGCGGTAAGAGATATAGTTATTAAAGATTTATAGATCGCAGTTAATCTAATAATTAATAGAATTATAAAGAATTGTTTATTTAAATTAGAATAAGTATAACTGCGCTTATTCTTAAAGATCTACTCTCTATTTTCTACCCGAAAATTCGCGTTATTCTCTTAATATATTAAGATCTTTAAGATACTTAAGATGATTAATAAGAGAAACGTACTATAAATAAATCTATCTATAATCTAAAAGATTTATTCTATTATTAGCAAGATATATCTTAATTTTATAATTAATTCTAATCAGAATTTCTATTATTAAAATATTCTTCTTATAATAGATCATATTAATAAGAAGAGAATGAAGTATTAAAAGATGAATAAAATAATAAGTAAGCTTGTTAATAACGAGATAATAATATATAAGATGCGATAATATGATTTTAAAGAAGAAGATAATACTTAAGAAGATTAAGAGATATTAGCTCAGATCTAGTAGATTGTGAAGATATATAAAGATACTCTAAAGTGCTCTTAATTAAGAGGACGCAGATAAGCTAATAAATTTACACTATATATTAAGTCTTAAGAGTGACTAACGCGCTAGATTAAAATAGATAATTAGATGATGATTATAAAAGATAGTAGAAATAGATCACTTTTAAGAAGACTGTTTATAAATTATAAATCTTTTTTATAATAAATAACTATTACAACTCTATTTCTGCGCTATCTATATGAGCTGCGGTAGCGCTAGATCTAATAAGATACTAGAGCTTTGAAAGTGCTTATCTATATAAGCTGCGGTAGTGTTAGACTTAATAAGATGTTAGAGCTTTAGAAGTATTCTAATAATACTAATATCTTATATTAAAACTTATTTTTATATTAAGATATAGCCGCATTTAATTTTAGAGTTTAAGCAAAGATTTAATATGACCGCGCTTTTTCTTATTTCTATTCTCCGCCCTCACTTAGATTAATAATAACAATATAATCATCCAGTCATACTTAGTCTAATCAAGCTATTTCTGACTATTCAGCTATTTCAGTTATAGCGTCTATTACTCACTATAACATTTATAAGAGTAAGAAGAATCAATATTAAAATACTTTTCTATAAGTATAAAAGACTTAAAAGAAAGTCTACTTAATATTACAAATATTAGTTTAATATATAATATCTTCTTATAAGTTAATTTTAAGATCTTTATTAAACAAGATTAAGAATACTTATATATTAATTAATTCGGCTTAGTTCTTTATTTATAAAGGCGTCACTAAATATTTTATATCTTTTATAAATAATCTTAAAAGTTCTATAAACTCTTTTAACTTTTTCTAGTAAACGCACTTTATAATTTTGATATTATCTAAAAGCTTTTATAAACTCTTTAAATTAGATTCTTCTTCATCTTTATATCTATAATTCGCAGCTTATTAATCTTCTCATTAATATATTCTATAGAAGATTATTCTTAATTCTATTAAAAACACTTCTAACTTATATTAGAGCGAAATTCTATATTAATATTTATAAAATCGCGTCTAATAACTCTTCTTTATTAAGTAGATAATAAAGCTAAATACTTCTTTTCGATAATTAATAAAGTAGTATATTATATATAAGCTATTTTATTATTAAGATAATAAGAAAGTAATAGTATAAGCTTCTGCTCTTAATCTTTATAGATTAGTATAATATTAATAATATGTTAATGAAATATTCAAGTCGATTTAATATCTTAATAAGAGATTAATTTAAATAAATAGATTTTCGATAATTTTAGTATTAAAGCTTTATTTCTTAATCTATTCACTAATAAGAATTAATTTAATAATAAGAAACTCTATCTTATATTAAGATTAGTTATAATAGCTCTTATAATCTTCGCATAACTCTTTATATTCCGATTCAATATTATTATAAGCTTCATTATAATTAATAATATTATTTAATTTATAATAGATATAGTCTGAGTCTTCTTAAGAGTCTTTATTATCATCTCTTAAATCTTTAAAAAGATATTCTTTTTAATATATTTTTCTATAATAAGATCTCTCTCTCTTCTTATTTAAGTTCTATAAAGCTTATACTTGCGATATCTAACTAATAATTAATAGAGATAAATTAAACTAACTTATTTTATAGATTTACTCAGCTTATATTAGTTTAATAAGACTGACTAAACTTAAAAGATAATTATGATATTTCTTCTCTTATCTTTAATCTACTCAGATAGTTTAATGACCGCTAGTAATTATAAAGAGAATAGAAAGAAAATAAAATATTAAGTATTTAAAGTATGAGATAAAATATATATTAAGTATTTAAGAAATAATAAAATAAATGTTAAGTATTTAGAGAAATAATAGAATAAGATTTAAGTATTAAGTACTTAAAGAATAAGATGAAAATAAGACTTGAGTATTAAATACTTAAAGAATGAAATAAGCTATTAGTAATTATAAGCTGTAATCTATTAAAAGTAGAGGATCTGTAAAGTAAAAGCTATAGAAGCTAATATAACTTATAGATTATTAATAAAGTTCTGCGGAAACTAATACATCTTATAGAGAGTTAATAGAATTAAATTTAACTCGAAAATTAAGCTGAATTCGAAAATAAGATTTACTTAAGATAGTATATCTTATAAACTATTAATAGAGTTGAATTTATAGGAAAACTAATATAAAATTTAAGATAATAGAAAAGTTAATAAACATAGTAAAGTGTTCACTAACATGTTTATCAAATATTATAGTAGATAATAGGCGCTATAGCTAAGATAGCTAGAGAGTTAGAAATAGCTTAATTAGACTAAATATAACTGTATAATAATTAAGTTATTAATATTAATCTAAGTAGGGACGGAGAATAGAAATAAGAAAAAGCGCGATCATATTAAGCCTTTGCTTAAGCTCTAAGACTAAATGCGGCTGTGTCTTAGCGTAAAAGTAAGTCTTAACACAAGATATCAGCACTATCAGAGCACTTTCAAAGTCTTAGCATCCCATTAGGTCTAGCGCTACCGCAGCTTATATAGATAGCGCAGAAACAGAATTATAATAAAGACTCTTAAAGAGAATAAGATCTGATCAGTTATTAATATAAATTCTATATTCAAAAACAGTAATATACTATTAAATAAATAGATATTTACAGAAAAAGAGTAGGAAATTGAGCTCAAAATATAAAAAGCTTAATAAGTAATTCGCGAATTTAAGTAGAAAGATGAGAATATAAATTTCGATAAATTAATAATCTCAATTATTAAAGCTTAAATAACGCGAATTCTTTTTATTCTAATTACAGAAAATAGCTAAGATATTTAATAGATGAATGCTGTTATCACTTTCTTAAATAAGAAGATTAAAAATAATGTTTTTATCGAATTATTTATTAGATATAGATAAAAGAATAAGATCTGCAAACTGAAAAAGACTTTATATAATCTTCGAACATCTTTAGTTATTTAATATAAGATTCAGATCATCTTTCTGTGAGATTTAAACTATTTACAGACTTTATATAATTTAGCTCTCTATTCTCAGCGCTTATTAAATAATATTATCTTCATCTTCTCTTATATTAATAATTATATTATTATAAATAACAATAATTAAAATATTCGCGAGCTCAAAATAATTATATTAAGTTAATTTAAAATAAAGAATATTAGCGTCTATAAAATCTATTTAAATATAGAAATCGCACGCGAAAAACAGATTATTTATCTTACGTAAGTAGAATTTATAATCTATCTTCTATAGAATATAGAATTATAAGATATTAAGCTTAAGTCTACTCTTATAAAGATAGATCTGAAAATTAAGTCCGTTAATATTTTAATTTAAATAAAAGATTTTAGAAGACTTATGAGAAAGATATAATAACTAATCATTATTTCGCGTTTTAATATAGCTTACGTTATAAGTTATCTCGTAAATATGATAATGAAATTCTTAGAAATGATTTAAATTATTCTTAAACATATTTTACACTATTTAAGAGATATTATTAATAAAGATCTAATTTATTAAGATAATAATTTTTTATAAAATTATTTTAACGCGAATTAAGTAAAAGAGAGTTCTACAAAATTAATAATAGATATTATTTTTATATTGAATAATAATCTTATTTATTAATTTATAAAGAGATAATTAATAATTGCTTTATTTACATGTGAGATAGAATATATAACTGTATTAACAGCTACTTAGAATATTATATAAATAGACTCTTATATACAGGAAATTCAGAATATTATAGAGCTAAATTCTATTCTAATTTAGATTAATAATTAGAGAGTTATAGCTCTGACTAAGAAGATAAGATAGAATAGATGAATAAGATATATTAATATTTGATATTAATTCGTATAGAAGATCATTAAAGATAAGATAATTTCGATAAAATACGTGTTTATAAATAGTTAATTAATAGATGAATTGATTAAGACACTGAAATCGAATAAGTATAGCTAATAGAGAGCCCTGATTGGCTCATTTTGAGAAGATAAAGGCGCGAATATGAATAGTGAGAAGGGGGAATGAGTAGGCAGAGGTCTTAACATCATAGTTTTCCATATCATTGCCTATTTAAGGCGACAGCAGGCTTCGTCTCTGCCGCTATACTCGTGAGGGTGTGTTGTAGGTCCTCCTTGATGGCTTACTCAGCAGAGACCTATTTCCTTCTTCCTTACTAGTCTGCGTAGATAGCTTCTTCTTCATACACTCATTCATCAGTTTTTACATTGCGTGACCTGCCAAGCATTGTCCTCCGAAAGTTGCGATTTGAAGTACGATCAGATTAGACAGTGAAACGGAAGGACTGCAGAATTCAAAGCATCAACTTTATGTGTTTAGAAGAGTCCCGATTGACGAGTAGCTATGACATTGGCCCTGCACCTGTGAGCATCGCCAGAGCGTTTCCTTCCAGGGCAACCTCGTCTTTCTCGCCGTTCGCCTGCCTCCATAATGACATCGTATAGAAAACAGTCTGGAAACGTAACTCTTCTCATCGTCTCGCTCCACGCGTCCTTGACAAAGTGAATCGTCCGGACGTCGGCTATATCTCCCATCCTGTGACATGTGTGTACCACTGTCCCTCTTGAAATTCTTCATCTCCATCATTACCGCAGTCAGATTTGTCCCACGCTTCGATGTCAGCGGAGCATTTGAAGACATCCTTCCGGTCGTTCTGGCTCGTCTAGAAGCTACCCCTTGTACCGGGGTCTTCTTCGGTGGTGAGGGTATCGACATCATTCCGCTTGCTATCATTGGTGATGAAAGTAGAAGCTCCCGTGTTGAGCAGGATTTTGGCCCTATCAGACTGTAGACGAGAAGTTGAAATGAAACAGAGTTACACAGGAAAGGCCGAGTCTAAAGTTCATGTAAGAGAGAGAGAGAGAGAGACGATAACTAACTAGTGTTACACTACCAAGGTCAGTCTAACCGCTCTGTATTGCTCTTATTGGGCACCATATCGACCATAGACGTTGGTGGGCGTTCCCTTCCATTGACTATACCACAGTACCAAGTCACATGATCACTTCCGTGCGCAACGTAATCTATCCTACAGTACCAACGCAGGCCTCCATTCACAAGCTGAGACTTATTCCAGAAGCAAGCTGCGCAAAGAACGGCAACAGAACTTGAGTATGTGCTCGTAGATGCTTCTGGCTCGAAACGTCAATTATAGATCTCCTAAATCTACTACAGCAAGGCCAGTGGTGCCATCGGACGACCTTGGAACGTCGTCCTCACATTTCCTTCTTCACCTTGCTCGCTTCATCTCTGGCGTGGGGCTTATACCCTCCTCCACAGCTTCCGATGCACGGCTCTTGTGCCCCCTCAATCCTCGGCCCAGCAACATGCCTTCTTGTTGGCGCGACCATCCCTAGATCGTCGAAAAAAGACAGGCGCTTTGCCAGAGTAAGTGTTGGACGTACTTTCCACAATTCGAACAGCAGTTTCGTACCTGACCGCAATCAAGGAGCTCGCTACGGGGATCGTACATGGCATAAGCAATACGCTGGCGCGCGATCCATGATGGGCTTTGATGCCTCGAATGTGACTCTGAAGACGCTTTCGCTTGACATCTTAAGATAAAGCGTGCAAGATTCAGGAATTAGAAGAAGTCGCTTAGAACGTGTAGCAATGTCTTTAAATTCGATGAGTTGCAGTTTCTCCCAAGCTAGATGAGTGGGGAGCACGAAGAGACTTTTTCTTATATCTATCAGCAGCCAACGGAAATTGAAAGTAAAAAAGGGCAACAAAATCTGAGATCTTATCTCAGGTTTGTAGAGATGTTTAGCGACAAAAACTCTAGACAACCAACCCAAAGGGTGTGAAGTCAGGAGGAAACCTAACTGAATAGGTTTATTTAGAACTATCAAGGAGAGTATTTCCACCTTTGAGGGTCGAACCACTGTTCCTCAGCTTGCAAGAGACCTGATGGGTTAATTTTAACAGGTAGCACCTTCGCGGCTTTTGCCGTCGCATAGCATACTCCTAACCATTGCACCTCACAGCCGATTGTTGTCCATTACCCCTTTTTCATAAATATATAGTAAGTCCTGCGCACACAGCCAGATATTTGTGATCTTTGGAAGTGTGACTGTCTCAGCCGAGCGAAATGACAGTTTCCCGTCAATTGCATTTCGCGTGCGCTTAATAGTTGTCCATTTCCCCATTGGGACAGCTGGAAGCCGATATATGAGTGTATGAAGGAAGGAAGCTATCTACGCAAAGTAGCGAGGAAGAAGAAAATAGGCCTATGGTGAGTAAGCCGCTCAGAAGGATCTATAACACATCCTCACGAATGCAGCGGCGGAGACGAAGCTCAGATCAAGCGAGGTCTCTGACGGGTCTGTGCTTTCAACAGGATTGAAACCGAAGCCGAAAGATGAACTATTTCAACTCCATTGGGAGCAATCAACGATTCCTGTACCAGCTTAGCAACATGTAAGTCGCGTCCACTTTACAGGCTCCACTGCTCATGGCAATTCGTCTACGTCGCCTTCATGAACCCCTCCGCTCAGCCCCACTGGCCCAGCCACCAAAAAATTTGGTGGAGATTTAATCTCTGTGACCCAGCCGAATTGGTCCTTGATCTTGCCTTGCTGGATATCCTTCAGAGTCTTCAGCAGCTTCAAACATATTGGCCCAGGCTCATCATCCTTGATCCCGGCATACTCGAATTTATCGCCTCTGGATCTCATAGTGATACTTTTCACCGGAACCAAGCTCGCTGCTGTTCCTGCTGCCATGACTTCGGTGAAGTCCCTGAGCTCTTCGTAAAGTATTGGCCTTTTCTCGACCTTGAAACCGAACACGTCTCGAGCGATCTGGAAAACGGATTCACTGGTCACGGACTTGATGACGCTTTTGCTGTCTGGCACGACTACAGTGACTTGATTGCCTTCCTGCTTGACACCCAGAAAGCCGCTGGTTGAGAATTCGTCAATCTCGGAACGAGTCTTGCTGTCTAGATGGAGCGTGATGCCAAACCCTTCAGTCCTGGCTCTGTCGGACCATTTCAATACAGGAGCATAATTGCCCCCCAATTTTGCACTCCCAGTGCCTTCGGGAGCTGCACGATCAAAATCTTCTAGTACCAAGGCATCAACCGCGTGGAGCCCGTGATAAGTCCCTGTTGGCATAACAAAGACAACAAAGGTGTACTCGTCGCACGCGTTCAATCCCAATTGAGCAGAAGAGCCAAAAAGTAGAGGTCGTACATACATCGCTGCACCTGTCTCGTGTGGTGGGACGTACTCAGCATTCGCGGCTATTGCCAGATTCACACATTGCAAATAATGTTCCTCGGGAATTGCTGGTGCACATATGTATGAAGCCGAATGTTGTATCCGCTTGGCGTTTTGATCTGGACGAAATATTGCGATCTGACCGTCGAAAGTTCGGAATGCTTTCATACCCTCAAAAGCTTGGACTCCATAATTTAACCCCGAAGCCATGCCGTGTACCGAAAGATGTGGCGAGATAACAAACTTAGGTGTTGACCACTTCCCACCTTGACTGTGGGAGAAGGTCGATTCAACATGGCCGTTGACCTCGCGAACCTTGAAGCCGACATCGGACCAATCTAAAGACGATATCAGCTAAATTCAATCCGCTGCTCGAAAGCACGTACCTATTGTATTGGTTGGAGGTGGAGGAAACGATGGTGACATGTTGGAATATGCACTACTCTCACTCTCAGATCACTGTACGGAATGGTGGTTGAGATGTGAACTAGGATGTCGTATTGTGTAACGGGCACCAAAGTGACTAGCCACCGATGGGAAATTGCAGGCTGCGTTAACTTCTAACCAAGGTTGTGGTATTTTACTTCAATGGGGCGATAGAGAAGAGATTTTTGAAGATGGATATCGACACTGTCAATTATGTATCCTGGTGAAGAACTGGTATCCGTGGTCAACGAGAGGGTCTCCCCTGCAGGGGGCCCCACTCTTGCAGGGGGTATACCCCTGCTACGGCCACTTACCGCAGGCGAGTGATGATTAGCGTAATGAACTTATCAGCGTAATGAGCGTTTTTTTACGCGTTCAAACGCGTTATATATTTATTTATATATCTTTATCATAATATATCTGATTCAAATGAGGCTCTAAATATTCTTATCTAGAGAGCTGCTAAAGATATTTTTCACGTTTGAGAAGAGAGAGAGCGGATGAATATTATAGTAATCACACGCGAATATAAGATTAATTAAAATAGAGTTACTTAATAACTTAAGAGCGTAAAGTCTTAAATAAGTCGAAAGTTTATAAATTATAAGTTATTAGAGATGTAGAAGATAGCTCTGATGCAGTATATTCATTCTTTAAACAAAATAGATTAATCTTTACACCTTAATCAGCTTAATATTACTATAAACTTTATTTTTAAAGAAAATTATTAAAAAGAAGATTTATTATCTATTATAGACTTATATTAGATTTAATACTTTCTTAAATAATATTCTGAGCTTTATAAGATAAAATAAAAGTTATTAGAGCTTAAGTATAAGCTTACTTATAATTTAGTTATGATTTTAAGTTGATTTGAGTATTTTTAAAAGCTTTATATAAAATATAAAGTTTAGAATAAAAATATTTAAAATTTCAATAAAATAGAATTTTAAATTAAAATAGATAAAAGTTAGTAGATAATAATCTTTTTAATATCTAAAAGATTTTATTTTATTTCTGATAATAATTAAGAGCTTATAACTTCTATAAAAGCTATTAATACTGAGGAAATAACTATTTAATTAATGCTTATTTTATCTGATAAATTATATTAAGAACGTTTCTATTTTAATTTTAAAGATAATATTTTTATAAGTATCTTAAAATCAGAATATTTAAATAATGAGCTGATGTATAAATATATTCAGCATTTTAATTATTAAAATCAAAAATATTAGAAAAGCGCGTATTAAATTCTACTCTATAATGAATATAAAAATTATTTTACGCGTGAAATTCTTGAATTTTATAAGTAATAAAATATTTATATTTTCGCTCTATCTTCTTATATAAGTTATATTTTTTAATCGCTTAATATTATATTATTTCAGTCATTTAAGTATTTTCATATTAAAGCTGTTAATCAGACTACTTATATAAAATGCTTAAATTTTAGTAAGCTCGAATTTCTTATTATAATTTTAAGTATTTAAAATGAGATATTTAAAAAGAACTTTATTCTATTCTTATTTTAAGCTTATAAATTAATTTTATATAATTCATAAATTATATTAATAAAAATATAAGAATATCAGATTTCTTCTTTATTAAATTGATTATCTACTCTCTTAAAATTCTTTTATTCCGCTCTAATAACTTTATATATAACTTAAGCTCTTTAAAAATAAGTTAATCTACTTTAATAAATAACTTAAAGTTATATAGAATCTCTTTAAATAAAATTTATTAAAGATATTTTAATATAAACTAAAAATAAAATATAATTTAAGTTATAATTAACAGAATTAATAGTCGCGGAAAATGAATATTAAAAATATTATATATAATTTTAAAATCAACTGTAAAAAGAGAGAATACTTTATTCTTAATTAATAAGAGAAATAATTTAATAATATTAAGAAGAGGAAGATACTCAGCTTAAATAAACTTTATAAAGAGAGAGATAATTACGTCTAAAGTTTAAGATAAAGTAAATATTAAGATCGGAAGTTAGAGAGATAGAAAAGATATAGAGAAGATAGAGCAGTAGAGTGTTAATAATAAGATGAAACTGAGTATAAAGCAACTATCTAGAATAGATTAATAAAAGAATCTTATATTCTTTCATAATTTCTAAACTTATTAACTAGTAAATAGTTATATAATAAAGCTCACGGGAATATTTATCTCTTTTCTTATTATATAGAATAATAAAGATAATAAGATTAATATCTTTCCGTATAATAGAGTTGTAAATTATGTGTCTAAGTCTATAAATTACATATCTAAGTTAATTAAGATTGAGAGTCTAACTTAATTATAATCACGTGTTTAAGTTAATTAAGATTGAGAGTCTAACTTAATTAAGATCACGTGCCCGAGTTAATTAAGATTAAGAATCTGACTTAATTAAGATCACGTGCTCTTTAAGCTGGGCGCGTATAATAGTATGTCTTCTCTTATAATCTTTTAACTTAAAAGATTCTTAAAATAAAAAATGATTATCTATATAATATCTAATAACATAAATTTAATATCTAATATTTTCTTATAAAATTATTATTAAATCTAAATTATAAAATATATAAGAAACTTATATTAGAGAGAGCTTATATTTAGAATTAATCTCTATTAACTTAGTACTACTTTCTGAGCTATTAATACTTAATTTCTTAAGAGTTGATCTTCGCTCTTTCTTAATTATAAAGATATAACGCAGAGATCTGATTTTAGATCTTATCTTATCCGGGTTACTAATATAAAAGGTGTATAATCTCTTAGAATATTAAAGATTATAAAACAGCTTTCAGCTATTTTTATAATTTCTCTCTTAATAGACTTAATACTTAAAATCACGCTTAAGATTATAGCAGTTATTAATAATAGCTTTAATAATTTATTCTTTATTTAAAATCAAAGTAATTTAAGCTTAAATATATTAAGACTATTTTTTAATAATAAGTTCAGTAATCTTCTCTAACAGCTTAACGTAAAAGATATTATAGATTCTTAAGTTTTCAAACAGTTTTAGCTGATAAATAAGTAAACTAATATATTTAGTAATCTTATAAAAGTTAATCTTTTAATAATTCAGCTTCTTATTAATTTATTAGATATAAATATTATTAGTCTTTAATTAAATTATATCTTTAATCTTAAATATCTTAAACTATTAATATTAATTATAATAATATCTTATTTATACTTAAGTTTAATAGAGCTGATTTATTATAATCTAATGAATATTCTAGATCTTATTAATATAAGTAGTAATAATAATATTAATTAGCTTTGTTTCAAAAGTCTTTAAGAAGATGATAAAATTAAGATGATAATCATTCTTAATAAAGAAAGAGATTATGTCTGTAATAACGTGAGCACTATTATTATAGACTATCTCTATAATATTTAATTAATTATCTTAGTTATCTTAAATATAATTAATATAGACTCGCAGATAGATCTTAAAAGATATATTAATCTATTTAGTCTGATTATTAACGGAAGAATAATAAATAATTATAGAGAAGTGCTTAATATTAAGTCATTTATATAGATGCTTAATAAACTTATTCACGAACTATATATCTTAATTAATAATTCAGATCTTAAGAATATTGTGATAATAAATTAAACGCTAATAGATAATAATAGCGGTTTTCTTTGCGATTATACTCTTCTTATGAACTATCTTAAAATAAGCACGCTTAATATAGATATTAATTATAATTAAAATAATATTATTCTTAGTCTTAATTATAAAGAGCTTAGTAATAAAATTTAAGCTTATTTAAATCTAAAATTCTTCGGGCTAAGAATAAGATTTAAGAAGATTATAAATCTTATAGAAGCTGAATTTGTTTTATTAATATAAGTAACATCTCTAAATATATTACTTAACTAATATAAAGAGTTCGGATCAGAAGTACTATTATTAAATTAGTTTAACTGTGCGCTTCTACTTAAAATAATCGGTAAGAGGATTATTATAATACTACTTAAGAATCTGAGTGTATAAACTTTAAAAGATATAAATCTTATTATTTATAAAAAAAATTCTGTTATTTAAAGTTTATCTCTTTAGAAGATTCTTTAATAGAGCGTCTTTATAAATATCAGAATCTTTAATAAGAATAGTAATATAATAAGTGCGAATTAATTTAGAAATAGTAATTACTAAGAGATTTAGTTAAAAGATCTCAGAATTATTAGTCTTAATTAAGGCGAGATTTAAGAAGAGTGTTATAAATAATAATTCTTTCTATATATAATCGGCGCGTCTAGAGAGCTTATTAATAAAATTAATTATACTCGGGCGGTACTTAATTATATAATCGAATTTGCTAAGCTTTAATTATAATTTTATCTATTAGTGACTTAATTTCATAATGAAATTAAATTAATAGAGATTATTATAATTAAAGAGTATAATAATCTATTATTAAGTGTCTTTTAAAAAGTATCTTTAGTGCTTTATAATATATATTATAATTAGTAGTTCTTAATCCGATATATTATAACGGAACTCTTTAAAGATTAGCTTCTTTAAATAGTAGATGATTAGATGTTATCTTTTATATTAATCTATTTAAGAGAGTATTGTTCTAATCGCGTATATATAGATGTTAGATTTAATAAAGATCTACTTACTCGAATTAAATTAATAGAGAATAGAATACTTATAAAATATATCTTTTAGTTTATTAAAGAATTCTTAAGTTTATAATATAAAGATAAAGCTTTTAAGAGACTTCTTTAATAGATTTATTAGATCTCTAATAATCTTAAAGTATTCTTAAATAAAATGATAATAAAAGTTCGCGAAATTAAGAAATTCTTAAATCTCTTAAGGCTTATAAAGCTTTAATCAATTATAAATAATCGCGATTCTCTTTAACTCTATCTTAACTATACTGTTATTAATAATAAAGTCTAGAAAGAAGACTCTCTAAATATGAAATTTATACTTATTAAGATTAATAAAAAGCTTAGTCTTTTAAAGATAATTTAAGATCTTATAAATTCTCTTTACTAACTGCTTCTTAATATTCTTATAAATAAGAATATCGTTAAAGAAGATCACGCAGTTATTATTAATTAGGCCCGTAAGAATATGATCTATATAGATCTAAAATCAGATTAATCTGTTAGTTATTCTAAAGAATATAATATTATATTAAAAGAGCTTATATTAAGTCTTAAAAATAATAAGATGTTCGTACTCTAAAGTAATTTAAATCTGATAAAAGATCTTAGTTAGATCAATCTTAATAAAGAATCGTGCGTTCTGAATCTAATTTAATAGAATATTAAATAAAGATATTAAGTAGCGATTCTTAATAATAATAGTGTTAAGAACTCAATAATTAATATAGAGATAAAGCTTAATTGAATTCTTCTTAATTATAAAAAGAATCGGGATTGTAATAAGAGACTTATTAAGAGAGATTTATTAGTAATATAAATATTTCTTAATATATTTCTTCTGAGTCTATAATTTAATATTATTATAAAGATATGCGGACTTATTTAACAAAATTTTATTTAATTTAATATTAATTTGAAAGTTTCACTTTAAGTCTTAATAAGATGATAATAAGATATATTCCTTCTTAAAGAAGATATTAATATAATCTTAATAATTAGAAAATAGAGTAATATAAACTTGTGATTTCTTTTTAATAGTTATTATAATAATAAGAATAATAAGAATGATAGAAGATATAATAAATTTATTAGCTATTAATAAATTATTCTTAATAGCTATTTCAAGACTTTTAACTTTTCTCTTAATTTAATAGAGCTCTGTATTAAAAAGATCTTAAGTAAAGTAGTTAGTAATTAAATTAATCTTCTATAAATCTAACGCGGTACTTAAAGAGATTACGTGCTTAATTTAAAGAGCGGTAAACTCTTTAGCTTATTATATCTAAAAAAGATAATTAAATAGAATCTTCTTAGAAGTAATCTTAACGCAGAAGTTAATTAATAAATTAGTTAATTTAGAAGTAGATTTCAGATCTTAATTAAAGCATAATATCTTTATAAGTTAGTTAATCTAAGAATTATACTTACGTAAATATAACTATTCTGTAACTAAATTATATAGATTAATATAAGTTGTGATAATCTTAATTATCTACTCTAATTCTATAAAGATTTAAAGTATTGAGATATATTTCTTAAGATCTTTAATCTACTAAAGCTCACTTCTATCTAATATATGAATAATATTCTTAATAATAACTTCTTAAATATTATAATCTAAGATTTAGTTATAATTTATAAAGTTCGTTATTATCTCGCTATCTATTATTATTATTATCTTCTTTCTATTTAGTAAGCTCTTAATAATTAAATACAAGATTATATTAAAGATGATTTTATTAATAAGAATTAACGTGATTCTAAAGAATAGCGAATCTAGACTTACTTAAATTATTAAATCTTTTATAATCTTTATTAATATTATAATTATAAGTACTAAGCTTATTAATTAAGTCTTTAAAACTATAGAATATTTCAGAGTCTTATAATTAACTCTATTATAATAGAGATAGAGATTAAGATTATGATAATATTACTTTTCTTCTATAATAAGAGAGGCCCGTATATCTTATACCCGAGATTCTAAGATCTTAATTAAGACTGCAGCTATATTTATAGCGCGGAAGTTATCGCGGCTATTATTAATCAGATTAATTAGAATGTTTTAAAGATTTTAATTTCAAGTATATTTAGTTTAAAAACTTTAATTAATAAAGAGAGTGTATTTCTTCAGATTTATATAATTATTAAAGTTCAGAATTAAGATATTAATTAATTTTTATATATTATATTTAAGCTTAGACTTAAGAAATATTTCTTAAGTAAGAATAGAATAATTAAGCTATAAAACTAAATTCTTAAAGATCTTAATTATCTCTTTTATTATTATAATTTATTAAAGATCTTTCAGCTACTAATTAAGATAATTTCTTAACTAAGAATCGCGATATTACTAATATAGAGTCTGCTTAATATTATTAAAGTAGTTTAAGATAATATTAGATTATTAATTATTAAGAATTAATTAAAGAAATTTCTTAATCTTATTCACGCAGAAGTTATAAAGAGAGTTGATCTGAGCGCTCTTATTATTTAGATAAATACTAGATTATTATTAGAAGAGAATTTAAAGATTAATAAAGAAGAGATTAAGCTTATCAGTCTTATTATTAAAGATAATAATATTAATAGGCTTAAGCTCTTTAATTATAAGAATTAAAGTAAATCATTTACTTATTAAAATAACTAATAATCTATACTTCTATTTAAGTTAAGTCTTAATCTTCTTTATAACTTTATAATAAATACTATTCAGCTCTTAAGTAATAAGATCTTTATAAGTATTAAAATCTTTATAAAATTTATTATTATTAATATTTTTATTCTTCTTAATTAAGATATAAGATTTAATTAAGTTAGTAAGAGATATTAATTTAAATAATAAAATAATAAGAGGATTTATTTAAGTCTTATATTATAAACTATATTAAAGATTCTTATATTAAGTTAATAGATCGAATTTAAATAATAAGATAACTAAATACTAAATATCAGATATAATATTCTGATTTAATATCTTTAAAATCTTAAAGATATTTAGTCTGAGACTATAATTCTAAAAGTCTATAATTCTGAGATTATGATTTTATAGATCTGCGATTTAATATTTATAATTCTAAGACTATAATTCTATAAATCTATAATTTAAGAACTATTTTATTAAGTCTATACTAAAATAACGCTCAGAATATTAGAGTTGAGAGTCGGGAAGATAAAAAAGATATAGAGAAGATAGAGTAGTAAAGTGTTAATAATAAGATGGAACTGAGCGTAAAGTAACTATTTAGAATAGATTAGTAGAAGAGTCTTATATTCTTTCACAATTCTTAAACTTATTAACTAATAAACAGTTATATAATAAAGCTCACGGAAATATTTATCTCTCTTCTTATTATATAAAATAATAAAGATAATAAGATTAATATCTTCCCGTATAATAGAGTTATAGATCACGTGTTTGAGTCTGTAGATTACATATCTAAGTTAATTAAGATTAAGAGTCTAACTTGATTATAATCACGTGCCCGAGTTAATCGAGATTAAGAATCTAACTTGATTAAGATCACGTGCCCGAGTCAATCAAGATCGAGAGTCTGACTCGGTTAAGATCACGTGCTCTCTGAGCTGGGCGCGCATAATAGTAAATATAATGCTTAAATTTGTCTAGATAATTTGCAGGAGATTCGTGAAAAAATATTAGTTAAAGATAATATAGAATTCGCTTAATTGGGCCATCTATAATATATTTTACAATGAATATACAAAAAAACGCTTATTACGCTGATAAGTTCATTACGCTGGCCACCACTCGCCTGCGGTGAGTGGCCGTAGCAGGGGTATACCCCCTGCAAGGGTGGGGCCCCCTGCAGGGGGGACCCTCTCGTTGATCACGGATACTCCGTAGAAGGGCGCTCGGAAGAATCTTATTTCCGAGTACCTAATGCCGAAAGGATCCGCAAAACTTGCCAAGCCAAGGCCAACGAGGAAGTTCAACAAATTTCGTCAACCCAGGTAGCGAAGACAAGATGGCACGGCCTCCGCCACGTCTGCTCGGACTTGCTGTGGTGGTGATAGTAACCATCGTCATACTCTACCTCAAGATTGGCAACGAGTCAGTGCCACGGCTGAACCGCACCCCCCTTTCCACTTCTGTCGATGATCTTGCCCACGTCTCACCAGACCTGCAGAAGGGAGATGCTATAATGGGGCATCTCGGCAATGAAACAGTCAAGGCGGATCTCGGCCGCGCTGCCTGGAAGCTATTTCACACGACGATGGCACGCTTCCCCGAACAACCGTCGGAAGAGGAGAGCGCCGCTCTCAAAAGCTACCTCTACCTCTTTGCACGTCTATATCCTTGTGGACAGTGCGCTTCTCATTTCCAGAAGATTTTGGACAAGTTCCCTCCGCAAACCTCTTCTCGATCTGCTGCTGCTGCTTGGGGCTGCCACGTGCATAACGAAGTGAACAAGTCAAAGGGCAAGCCTGTCTTCGACTGCGCGAACATCGGAGACTTTTACGATTGTGGTTGCGGTGATGATGGAAGTGGGAAGTCTCCTAAACAAGAAGACAAAGGAGAGATGAGCGAATCATCGAAAATGAAATTGGTGCAGGATGGCATGGACTTGAATCTTGACCATTTCACACCAGTTCAGATCGCTCAAGCGGGCCCTACCAATGGCGGCTGAAGGGCTAGCGGTGAGCTGCTTTCAAACCGAACAAAAGTTGAAGTCGGCACGCATGACACCCAGCTTCAGTATTATCAAATGCACACAACGAGACTATTCATTCGAGGAACAGGTTAGACTGTTCTTAGACCCAAGAGGCTCGACGAGTATCGCTCTGACCAGCTGCGAAAAGAAAAGTCATTGTTAACGCCAACGATAAATCCTGTTTGCAAAGGAGTAAATCATATTAGTACAGGGAGCAAACTGCTACGGGTATAGATGGGAGACACGCCGAGATGCTTGCAAAGGATATCGACCAACGTGCCACTTCCTCATACCCAGCTACCACAAAAGCTATCCATGATTCTACCCCTCTGCCTATCCTCGATTCCCTCAAGACGCGTTGCTTGGTACGCTCCCATTCTCCTTGACTTCAGACAGCATGGACTAGGCTGTCGTGACTGTCTGGTGGTCATGCTGTTCGGCCTTGTTCCATCCAGGATCAATGGCGCTTTCAGATGGGTGAGGACGGTGACTGAGGGCCAGCTTGTTCGGCGCTCTCCGCCTCAAGAGCTGTTCCAAATGGGTCCAGACTCTGGAAGCCGGTATCGATGAAGCATCTGCTTGGTATATACCAGGTCTTCTTGGCGACCATGATACTGATGTCGGTCTTTTGCCTGACTTGATCACCCGCCTGCTTACCATTTCGAGTACGTGTTTTCGCAGCGCATTTGGAGCAAGTGTAATGCAGGACGGAATTCTCATCACGAATGCGACAGGACGAGGAAGCTGGAGTGTTGCAGATGCTCGTGCGAAAGCGGTGTGACGCCGGATGAGAACAGAGGTAGAGGTATTGGCTTGTTGTGCACATTGTAACGAAGTTTCGGAGCTTGTGGATCAGGTCTCTGGAAGGGTACTGCAGCTGTCCTTTGACACGGCGATGAAGATATCATAGGAGGCGGGTTTAAGCGTGAAGTTCTCGAGTGAGTCAATCGGATGAAACGCATGAGCTGGTGTGCAGTGACTGTCAAGCCCGGATTGTGGACTCTGTCGAGGCATTATCGGGGAGAGAAATCGACCCAATTTGACCACGTGCACGAGCAGTGAAGCTCTTTGTTGAGCTATTCTGGTCACTCAATTCCAATTACACTTGGGATGGTAGCTGCAAAGAACAAAGGCCAACGGGCCGAGCTCCGGAATGTGGTTGCACATACGGATAAAGAAGCGTTTTCGCCGTCAGAAATATAGTGCCGATCGGCAACATGGATTGGGAAGGCCAATCTGGACTTGTCGAGTCCAATAGCCGATCGCTTCTGTCGTTCAACGGCGTCCCTGCAGCTGGCTGAACGGCATCTTCACCGGGACCGCGCAGGCTGCAAGGATGATGGCTAAGATTTGTATCACCAGATTCATGGGTCAAACACCACTCTGGCACTGTTCACCCTCGGCCTTCATGGCGTTCTCTATGTTTGTTTGTTTTGCGTTGGCGACATGTCAACAAACATCTTCAAGTCCCACAGTAGAAATCTGTGAACCTCAATACTATACACTCCCGGCTCTTGTCATCTTGGTTTCTGATTGTCACCAGTTCGTCTGCTTTTCCTGTCTTTCGAAGCAGAAAATGTGTATCACCGAGATCTGGACCTACTATGAATGTGGTTGCCACTATCTGCACCCAATACCCTGCTATGACCGTGCGCTCCAGCCTCCTGGCAATACTTATGGGCCGTCTGAAAATTGGGCCTTGGTCTCTGACACATCTCCATCTTCGCCTCCATCAGTCGCAAGTAAAAAGGCAGATGACCCCACCCGCATATCCTCATCTCATCCAGACACCGCCGGATCAGGAGACGAGACGGACACTGCGTACAACCACGGTCTACATCTCGTGCGAACGTGTTCCCTCCGCCGGACCGCGCAGAAGACATTCCTCGAACCAATCTGCGATGATTGCTTGCTCCTTGAACTTGGTCTTGCATCGGAAAACCGCTCCTCCTATCCCGAACACGACAGCAATGAAGATGATGATAGCAATTTAGATGGTGCAGAATGGCTCCTCGAGAGTACCGTCGAAATTACGGTGGAGCCACCTGCTGCTGATGATGACGACGTTTTCCACGTGCACTCGGAACCGAGGGCTCGGTGCTCGCTTCCTGAAGACGAGAGTGAAGACGAGACACCAAAGAGAGGGAGAGGAAGCAGAAGAGCCATGGAGCTCAGCCGGGAATCACTGGTCATGAATCAAGTCTCACCAATGAGGGCATGTGGCAGTCTTCGAAGGCTCAGACAGACGGGTCAACGTCTGAGAAGAGCGAGAAAACAGCACGACCTCAAGCATATCTCAACTGCTAGTTCCAGCCCTTCGAAACCCTCATCGACAAGAGCATCAAGCTGGATTGAGCACCTAAAATCAGATCTCGGACAGCGCGTTCGAAGAAAGACACATGATATCGTGTCACAATCAGAACCAATCCAGCGGTCAGAGTCCTCTAATGACACATCCTCCAGCACAACAGAAGACTACCGCATTCTCTCTCTATCTTCAATTCCCGCCTCGGCAACCCTTTGCACTACGTCCGTTGGCTTCGAAGAACCCATCATACTTCCTCTAGATCAGAACATCTCGTCTTCAGAATTCGGCTCCTCACTCGTCAGCAGTACAACTCCACCTGCAGATAGTAATTTAGAAAGCCTGCTCCCTAACTGCGAAGAGTCGGCAAGACCCTCATCGTCTTCTGCCAAGTCGACAAAATCCTTCCATACAGCTACGTCGACGATGTCCTCATCTTCAAGCCCAGCGGAAGTATTAGTGGAAGGTGGTGTGGGCGTCGGTATCTCGGTACATCCGCTCTCTTGCCCACTTCTTACGAGTACAGACATTGAGAAAGGGAGTGTCGAAGACGACAGGTACGAGAATGGCAGAAATAGCACTAATATTATCAGTAGCAAGAAAAAGGAGACGGACAGAAGCGGAGAGGGCGTTGAGATTCAGTTCCATGGATAAGCTGAACTAATTGAGCAAGGATGAGCTACCTGCCAGCTCAAGCCAAAGTTAATGGTTCACGGGTCAGTTATGAGGGTGATAACAAATGAAGAGTTGCCTGGGAAGACTCTAACGTGAGTGGGTGGTCATGGAAGCGTGCCCGACGCTATGCGAGAGATACTACTAGTAGTGGTCACCAAAGGGCATCATCGTCGTTGAGCAATTCGCTCTTCTTTGTTTCAAGTGCGATGGGGCTCAAGTGCCGGCCGGCTCCAACCAATTGCCGCTTCCATTCGCCCACGGAAGTCAAGGCTGAGCTCGGCATCGCAAAGCTTCAGGTTGACTTGGTTAGTTCAGATCTCGTCACTTCTAGCTTGTTGACACACACTGCTTTCGCCCCCTACCAATCTCCTCCCCGACCGAGTCCTGTTCGTTCGTTGCCTATAGTGCCCGTAGCGGCTGGAATGAATCCCATCTATCCACCTCCCGTGGTGGTCCTCAAGCCACGCACTCTTGGAGCTCCCTCCTCTCAGCTTGTCGAATATCTCAGAGGCACAGACAGCACAACTTCTGGTTCTCGAGACGCCCTGAGTCCCTTGCCGGTTTCTCTGCAAGATCCTCGCTTCGGCGTGATCGGAAATCGCCATGTTACGCCCGATGCACGAAAACCGCCAGATTCTCTACAGCATGCTTGTGAAACGCAATATTCCAGTTGAAACACCCACAGCATCCTTAGATCTAATTGTTCGTCCGATGCGACCACGGTCACGGGCCATTTAGTAGAAATGGGGTCTGGTGCCTTTAGACGGCAAAGCGTTCCTTTTATCGATGGAGCCTAGCGTGACTGCCGACCATATCAGAGGACTTGTCAGCTTACTTTCCCGACAGCCTTCTTGCGAGATCAACTCAATTGCGTGTCTTCATGTTAAGCCGAGCAACTATCCTACATCAGGCGCAATCTTGCAAAGGCTCCGTCAGCAGGTTTCATGTTGCTTCAAGACTATCAGGGGGATATCCATGGAACCAAGCTGCATATTCCGCGCTTGGGCCAGTCATTGGTCACTTCTTCCCATTATCTATTCCAAGTGAGTGGGCCAACGCTCGGGCTGCGGAGATCTTGAAAGATCGAAAAGGCAGCTTCGGATTGTAAGATGTGGAGCATGACTCTTTCGTTGGCATCTTTACCACGGGTAGTTCCATGGGTAACCGAGTCGGCTTACATACCGCTCTAGATCGTTGCCCAAATGCTTTCCTCTACTTCTCAGCAATTACCCACTACAGTGTCAAGAAAATTGCCAGAGAACAACGACGACTTGACGAGGCGCTAGGACCATGACAAGGCACCACGCGTCGCGGAAACTTCTGTCAGTTACTATAGTCGCGTCGTACCTGAACAGCTTGTCAAGCAGGTGATTAAAGACAGATCTCGCTGTAGAGCTCGTGGGGAGACTTACAAAATCGTTCTCCTCGCAAACATAGGCCCAACCTTTGTCGGTGGACGCGACGATCTGATAGGATTATGCAAAGCGCTGCGTAAAATCAGAGCGGAGATTTCTTACATCCACGCCAACGGAGCTTTGGACTTCGGCTTCTCTTCGAACGGGGTGTGCCTGGGACATCCAAGCATTACGGAAAAGAACGGCGTTCCCGTGGTCCAAGGGATCACTCTCAATCATCACAAGGCTTATGGCATCATGGCCTCTGGAGAGCTCATCTGTTACAGCCCAACGGATGAAACAGAAAAACCAGCAAAGGCTGTATTTAGTATCGACCCACGTGCAGTTTTCGAGACGTGCTTGTTCCAACGGCTGTACTCGCCTACCCACTTAGCCAGATTAAGCAGGTGTTGTTTGGACAACGCAAACCGGCTTAGACGCCTGTTGCAAGCCAAGAACGAGGCGACGCTGTTCAACTCAAAATGTATGATAACACTAATTGAGCGACTGCCGCCATGGATGATCAAGGAGTTCCATCTAGCTCCAGAGGGAGACTGGACTCATTATATCACTATGCCGCACATTGCCCCTACTACTGTCGATGACTTTGTTCAGACGATAGCTTTGCTCGACGTTCAGTTCGCAAAAACATGTGCCCATATCAGGCCTGTATTGAATTTCGCGCTGGACCGAACACTTACACTGAAACGGGTTCGATACCACGACAAGCTATTATTTCCTAAAATGGTGTTCTTGGCAAAGCGGAGACTTGTCGATTCTTCGTCCGGCGAACAAAATGGCTCTACTATCTGGCTTGACACATTCAAACGTCAATTCGTGTACGGCTCGATGTCTTCCGCCGTAGTAGACGTTGACAACGAGCCGTTGGTAGTATTCCTCACCGAGGCTTCAGAGAGCAGGGTACTGTCTCCTGGACCGGTGCTTTTGAACCATCAAATTTCTTGCAAAATGCATGTTATGCAAGACATCGCCTCTCAGCCCTTGTTCATGTTTCAGGGCTACTAGGCTTGCGCGTTATCGGAAGCGCGGCAGGCCCTTCTTGATGGTCGCGATCGCAAGGCAAAAGATTGCCTATACCCACCAATTATATCAGGAGGAACTCGCTTCGTGATCCCTCTTGCCCCACTCTTCCCTGTCAATAACACGTCTTGAAGAGCTTCTCGCTAGTAGCACAGTTCAGACTCGCAGGTACGATATATTACTCTCTGGCTTCGGAATAGTCGGGACCGAAAAACGTAACCTATGTGTTTGCATACAGATACAATTGCTTGGCACCAGCGGAAAGCGCCATTCAAGCCCGCTGCTAGCACTGTCCTCGACAACAATAATCGGTCTTATCAGCTCCAGCCAAGACCAGAACTCAGGAGATGTCCCATGCGCAGCTCCCCCACGTTTCTTCAAGCCCTGCTGCAACTCCCCTCCAGCGACTCCGCGTGGGACTTTGCGCGACAATGCCGGCACCGGCGCAGGCAGCGGCTGAAGGCGATACTACCAGCTGCCGGGACCCGAGGCCTCTATCTGAGCAGGAAGTGGGGGGCGGGGGGCGGGGGGCGGAAGCTCGTGGCCCGATGCCGGAATTCGTGAAATACGCCGAGCAAGATTCTTGGCGAGTGGGCAGGTTCAAAGGCAGCTTAAGCGGAGCAGAAATGCCGGCTGAGCCGCCGAGCAGTATGAGCGGTAGCAAGGGAGAGGGAGGAGGAGGAGGAGGAAGAAGTTGGCCAGCACCCTAAAGTGTGAGAGAGAGAGAGAGATTGTACAGGTGAATACTATTTATTATAAACCGTCTCTAGAGATGACAGTGTTTTAAGGAGCAAAAGACCGACGTGTGTCCGCAATACAGTACAGATCTCCATCTTCACATCCTGGCAAAGCGATCTCCTATCCCATCCCATCCCATCCTATCCCATCCCGCTTCTAAATCACTAGCTCGGAGGATCCTGCAAATTCTTTCCATCTTTCGTCTTGGTTCATTCATTCATTCATTCATTCATTCCAGATCGGGTAAACGTCGGACCTCTGGACTCAGAGACTACTATTATAGTTAATGCCCGCATTCAGAATCCTATCCTTTTGCCGTGGAGAACAAGAATCAGTTAACCACCCAACCAGACGCTGACTGCATTTCGTCGGTGGTTCTCCCATCGTTCCCCAATCTCCCACAGGATAGAATGGGGTATTTGGGGATCCCAGGCTGAGGATCTTCTACCGGAAGAGGGGGGGGGGGACATGACATCAAAGTACTGC